>Ga0310345_10000069_pt1 | contig 227820 bp, 207 predicted proteins | sample HC15DNA20500_MG_FD_204667 | JGI IMG/M metagenome (GOLD analysis project Ga0310345, IMG submission 204667) | Marine microbial communities from station ALOHA, North Pacific Subtropical Gyre - HC15-DNA-20-500_MG | ecosystem: Environmental > Aquatic > Marine > Oceanic | place: Pacific Ocean... | reverse complement strand
AGCTAAAACAGCTTTAGAAGTTGTAATAGAGGAAAAACTAGCTCAAAATGCTGAAGAAATGGGAAATTTTTTCCGAAATAAGATGCAAACACTTATTGAATCTTCAAAATTAGCACAGCTTGTTAGAGGAAAGGGTCTTCTCAACGCAATAGTAATAGATGCAAAAACAGAAAGTGATACTGCCTGGAATATATGCTTGAAATTAAAGGATAACGGCCTATTGGCAAAACCTACACACGGAAACATCATCAGGTTTGCACCTCCTCTAGTAATTACAAAAGAAGAAATTGAAGAGTGTTGTGGTATTATTGAATCTATTATAAGAAGTTTCGAATAGATTCTACCAAGAAATTTCTATCTTTCCATGACCAACATTTGCTACAGAATTAACTTGATTTGACCCAGAATTAAAAGATCCACCTCCTCCTCCATGGCTTTGATTATTAGATCCAGCTCCTCCTCCACCCGAATATCCTCCACCTCCTCCAGCACCTTGATCACCTATATTATTATTTACTCGAATAGAAGCTCCTCCTCCACCAAATCCTCCATCTCCAGTATTCGTATCCGTTGCAGTGCCTCCCTGACTTCCATTTAAAAAACTTCTTCCCCTGGTTCCTGATCTTCTAGAATCTTCCCCACCATCAGTAAGAAGACCTCCTCCTCCTCCTCCTCTGGTTGAACTTCCTCCATTACCATTAGAACCTCCAGCTGATCCATTTTTTCCATTATTTCCAGTAGTAGTTATGGATGCATCAATACCAGAATGTGAGTCTACTTGATAAATAACACCTCCACCTCCACCACCAATGATTAAAGGAGTATTATCAGATAATACAACAAAAGTTCCTCCTCCTCCTCCATTAAGCCAATTAACATTTTGGGGATGATGTCCAACAAGAATTTTTAATACAGTTCCTGTTGATAAAGTAAAATCTCCTTGCATAATTGCTCCTTTACCACCATCTCTACAAAAATGAGGACAGCTAACCCAACCTGCATCTTTTCCATTATCACCACCAGAAGCACCGTAAACCTTAATAGTGTAAGTAGCATTTGAAGGAACAGTCCATGACTGAATTCCCCCTGAAACAGTAACAAAACCTTCTAGATTTGTTCCAGAATATGCAGTATTACAATCTCCTTGAGAGGGGCCATCTTTACCTTCCTTTCCACAATTAGTAAAAGTAGCTGAATTTCCCTGAAACTGATTTTGATCAGATACCTTTAAGGCACCTTGAAACGTAGGTAAACTTATCTGAGAAGATGAACTATAGGAAATAAGAATAAAATATATATATATAAAAAATCGCATTATTCATAAATTTACTAAAATCTGTCTTTCTCAGCATTGTAATTTTGTAATACGTCATCAGATAGAAAAGCTACATTATGGACTCTCCCTATCGCAACTTGTCCATCAAAATAACTTCCTCCGGAATCAAAAACTCCTCTAGTAATTACAAAAGAAGAAATTGAAGAGTGTTGTGGTATTATTGAATCTATTATAAGAAATTTCGAATAGATTCTACCAAGAAATTTCTACTTTTCCATGATCTGAGTTATTCCCTGCAATATTTGTTGTATTAGAGCCATTATTTTTAGAACCTCCTCCTCCTGCTCCACCAGGTACATTGTTCTGATACGGATAATCCATTCCTCCACCGGAATATCCACCACCTCCACCACCAGTATAAGTCGAACCTGCACATCTAGCTGTTCCACCTCCTCCTCCAAAACCACCAACAGCTCCACTACACCAATAATTCTGACCACCCCTTCCACCATTAACATATGCTAAAGCTTCTCTTTCAGCACCGTTACCACAATGTATAAGTACATTATTATTTGTAAAAAAACCTGCTCCCCCATCTGAAGCACATGTGCCCTGACCACCACCACCATTACCATTAGTTCCTCCCTGACCCTTTGAGGTACCACAACATCCAGCATTTCCTGATTCTCCTGTTTGACCGTCAGAACTTGCATAATTATCCCAAGAACCACCACCACCACCAGCAACTACTAGAATAGAAGCATTAGTATTATGAGGACTCACAGTAACAAAAGTTCCTCCTCCCCCAGAAGCTTCTTTATTAACAGTGAGACCTTTCTGACCAACTAATATTTTTAATACTGTCCCCGCTGTTAAATTAAATTCACCGGATATTTTTGCCCCTTTCCCTCCTACACTACCTCCCCCCTGAGCTCCATATGCAATAATAGTATATGTCCCATTTGAAGGAACTTCCCATTGTTGGATTCCCCCTGAAACAGTAACAAAACCTTCTAAATTTGTTCCAGAATATGCGGTATTACAATCTCCTTGAGAGGGGCCATTTTTACCTTCCTCTCCACAATTAGTAAAAGTAGCTGAATTTCCCTGAAACTGATTTTGATCAGATACCTTTAAGGCCCCTTGAAACGTAGGCAGACTTATCTGGGAAAACAGATTACAAGAAAGAAAAACAAATACTATTAGAAAATAAATTTTCATATATGAAAATAATATTTTTTTCTAAAATTAAAAAATCAATTTACAACCCTACCAGGAAATTACTATTTGACCGTGAGCTTGTCTTAATCCAGAGATCGTACACCCATTAGCTACCCCACCTATATATGAAGAACCGCCTCCAGCACCGGCATGAGCAGCGCCTGATCCTCCTCCATACCATCCTCCTCCTCCTCCTCCGTTATGATATGATCCAGATCCACCACCTTGCCCAAAAGAACCATCTACCATCGTCCCATAAGTAAATCCTTTTGCTCCACCAGCATTCTGTGATCCTCCATGTCCTGCAAAATACCCACTAGTTGCACTATAACAATGATCTTCTCCATTGCAACCAGTTAACCCCCCGCCAGATCCTCCTGTATTACCATAACTACCATTACCATTACCTCCTCCACCCCCTGCAACTACCACTCTATCATTTAGCCCATAACCCCCTATTCTTACATCAGATCCTCCTCCCCCAGGACCACCATATTTTGCTCCAGTACCTCCTCCATTAAATCCTCCAGGACTATTATTATTACAATGACCAGAACAAGATCCTGCACCTCCAACATATACTTTTAACACTTGGCCTGGTGTTACTGTAAGAATGCCCTCAGCATATCCTCCCTTACCACCTCCGGTGCCTTTTCCATCAAAACCAGCTTGACTATTATATCCTTGTGCTCCCCAAGTTTGGATTTTTATAGATGTAACTCCACCACCAACTGTAAAGGTTTGAACAGCAGCTGTATGATTAAAGGTCGTTGATCCATTAGTAAGAGCTGCAGAAGGACTAGAGCATCCAGTTGAATAAGAGCATAAAGGAGATGAATAAGGACTAATATTAGAACATATAAGATCATTAGGATCTTCTGGAGGAACAACAACAGCTGAATTATTATGTGTAGCTTGAAATGTAGGTAAAATTGTCTGAGAAAACAGATTACAAGAAAGAAAGACAAATATTATTACAAAATAAATTTTCATATAAAAAATCATACTAACTCTATAAATTTACTAAAATCTATCTTTCTCAGCATTGTAATTTTGTAATACGTCATCAGATAGAAGAGCTGTATTATGGACTCTCACCACTGCAATTTGTCCATCAAAATAACTTCCTCCAGGATCAAAAACTCCTCTAGCTATATTAAACTTAGACCCCGATGAAGCATAAGTTCCATTTCCAGCTGAAGTTGTTGTTTTTAGAACTCCATTAATATATAATCTTAACTGGTATCCCGTACCAATTCCAACAATATGATGCCAAACATTAGAAGGCAAACTAGTATTGTTAAATCCCCAATTTAACGTACCATCGCCAGAAGTCCACAATTGGATAGTGGAAGAATTTATAAATCCAAATTCTATAGCATTATTCTGTCCAACAATGCCTTCTCTAGAACCAGTAGAATTATATTTAACCCAAATCTCAAAAGTAAACGCGGACCAGCTACTCATGCTCATATTAGTAGTAACTTTATCGTTAGATCCATCAAAGTCAAAATATCCTCCACTGCTCGAAGAATATGTAGCTCCGCTTATTGTTCCGTCGTTATTATTTGGAGTTAAATCAATCCATGTGTTCCCAGATCCAGGGTAAGAACTAGGATTCCCAGCATCAAAATATAATATTATGTTGTCTAATACTAATGGTTCATTTTGTTTGCTTGCATGTGTGCCATAAAAAGGGGGTAGAGCAATTTGGGAATAAGAAAAAAAAGAAAAAAATGTAAGAAAAATTATATTAAGAAAAAAGTTCTTCATCTCTTTCAATCATAAGAATAGATGATTGGGATACAATAAAATATTTTTCTCCTTGATATAGAACTTCATAAGCTCCTGTTTGAAGAAATACAGCTAAATCACCTTCTTTTACCTGTAATGGAACATATTTAATTTTTTCTTCTTCCTTCTTCCAAGGTTCGTCATTGTCAATAGGAAGAGGAATAGGATAACCAGGTCCTGATTTAACGACGTATCCATATTGAATTTGTTCTTTTTCTCTAACTCCTGGAGGTAAATATAATCCGCTGTTTGTTCTCCCGGATTCTTTTCTGGGTTTTACTAGAACTCTATCTCCAACAACATTTATTTTATTTAAAGAATTTTTTATATCCTTATTCATAGCTTAAAACTACATTATTAATCTGCTCTATCTACTAATTTTGAACTAATTTTTTTACTTGTTTTTGCGCCTAATTCACGAAGACGCTCTGATTTTCTTATAAGATTATCCTTCCCTTCAACTAATTTTTTCATCGCCTCTGAATAGGATTTTTTGGTAACATCAATGTTAGAACCAATTTTTATTAAATCTTCAGAAAAAGCACAAAATTTATCATATAAAGCTCCCGATTGCCTTGCTATTTCAAGAGCATGTTTGTTTTGATTGTCTTGTTTCCACATAAAAGCCACCGTTCTTAGAGTGGCGAGAAGAGTTGAGGTAGATACGATAACAATATTATTTTCAAGAGCTTTATCATAAATTTCTTGGTCTTCAATTAGGGCTAAGCCCAAAGCAGGCTCATTTGCTAAAAACATAAGAATATAGTCAGGTTGATTTATTTCTAAATTTTGATAGTTTTTTTCTGCCAGAGTTTTAATATGATTATTAACACTTTTTATATGTTCTTTTAAATAATTTTTTTCTTCTTCTCTATTATCAGCACTACAATAATCAGCATATGCTGTTAATGATACTTTTGAATCAATAATAATATTTTTTCCATCTGGAAGATTAACTATATAATCTAGCCTTTGATTTTCTCCGTCTTCATTTTTTAAATTTTTTTCTTTTTCATATCCTAAACCTTCTTGAAGTCCCACTTTTTGTAAAATATTTTCTATCTGAAGTTCTCCCCAATTTCCCTGAGTTTTTGAATCTCCCTTAAGGGCTTGTGTAAGATTTTCGGCTTCTTTTCCCATCTGCAAATTAAGTTCTTTTAGCCCTTTGATTTGTTCTTTTAGCTGGACATTCCACTGCAAATTTTCTTTATTGGTTTTTTCTACTTTTTCTTCAAAATTTTTGATCTTTTCTTTTAATGGGTCCAGAATTGTTGTTAGACTCTCTTTGTTGTCTATATTTAATTTTTTAGATTTTTCATCAAAGATTTCGTTAGCCAAATTCTTAAATTCTAAAGACAATACTTTTTGTAATTGCTCATAATCTTCCGTATTATTTTTCTTTGAAACATCAGAGAGAAAAGCAACTAATTGTGGGAGCTTAAAAGCTATAAATCCAAACACTCCAAGGATTAATAATCCAATTATTGTCAATAAAACATCCATATTCAAAAATAAGTAAATAAATTAAGATTGATAATTTTCTATAGAAACACAACTACAAAATAAATTCCTGTCTCCATACGCATTATCAATACGACCTACAGATGGCCAAAATTTTCGTTTTTTTAAAAATTCTAAGGGATATGCTGCCTTTTCTCTACTGTATGGGTATTGCCATGACGAAGATGTGACTACTTCAACAGTGTGAGGAGCATTTTTCAAAGGATTATTTTTTTTATCAGATTTTCCTTTTTCAATCTCCTTAATTTCACTTCTTATTTCAATCATAGCATCACAAAACCTGTTAATTTCATCTAAGGATTCACTTTCTGTAGGTTCTATCATCATAGTTCCTGGTACTGGAAAAGAAACTGTAGGAGCATGGTACCCATAATCCATTAATCTTTTAGCAATATCCTCTACATCAATATCTGCTGAAGATTTAAAATCTCTACAATCAACAATGAACTCATGGGCATTAGTACCATTAATTCCTTTATACAAAATGCTGTAGTATTTCTCCAGCCTACTTCTAATATAATTGGCATTCAAAATAGCTAGTTTGGTGGCGCGAGTAAGTCCTTCAGCTCCCATCATAGAAATATAAGCATAAGAAATAGCAAGAATACTTGCACTACCGAAAGGAGCTGAAGATATGGCACACGCATTTTTATTCTTATTTTCATGTGCATTTTTTGGCAGATAACCTGCAAGTTCTTTAGTTACTCCAATAGGCCCCATTCCTGGCCCTCCACCTCCATGAGGAATACAAAAGGTTTTATGTAAATTAAGATGACATACATCTGCTCCAATTTTTTTTGGATTTGTAATCCCAACCTGCGCATTCATATTTGCTCCATCCATATATACAAGACCTCCATGAGAATGAACCAGTTCACAAACTTCTAAAATATGGTTTTCAAATACTCCATGCGTGGAAGGATATGTTATCATCAAAGCACCGAGATTTTTTGAATGTAAAGCGCAATTTTCTTTTAAATGATTCATGTCGATATTTCCATGTTTATCACATTTAATTACTTCTACAGTCATCCCTGCCATTATAGCCGATGCGGGATTTGTCCCATGAGCTGAAGAAGGGATTAAGACGACATTTCTGTTTTTTTGTCCTTTATCATCATGATAAGCTCTTATAACCAATAAACCTGTATATTCGCCTTGAGCACCTGAATTTGGTTGAAAAGAAATAGCGTCAAAACCAGTAATTTCACATAACCAGATTTCTAACTCATTAATCATCTCATAATACCCCTGAGCCTGATTAGAAGGAACAAAAGGGTGCAAATTTATTTCTTTCCAAGATATAGGAATCATTTCAGCTGTTGCATTGAGTTTCATGGTACATGAACCAAGAGAAATCATTGAATGAACAAGAGAAAGATCTTTATTTTCTAGTCTTTTAATATATCGTAAGATTTCGTGTTCTGTATGGTAACTGTTAAATACAGGATGGGTTAAAAAATCGGAAGTTCTCAAAAGATTATTAGGAATAACGGATTGGAGATTAATATTATCGAATGTATCAAGATCTATTTCCAATTTTTTCTTTTTTACGTATGAAAAAATTTCCAAAATATCTAAAATATCATTTTCAGTACAAGTCTCATCTATAGATATTCCTACATCTAAAGTTTCAAAATATCTAAAATTGATTTCATTTTTTAATGCTGTTTTTTTGACTAGATCAAATTCTTTGGAATTAGAAAAAGAAATTTTTAGAGTATCAAAAAATGAATTATTTATTTGATTTAAACTCAATTTTTTTAATCCCTGATTAAGTAACGACGTTAGCCTGTGAATTTTTTCTGCAATATTTAATAAACCATCTTTTCCATGATAAACAGCATACATACCTGCTATAACGGCTAGTAGGACTTGCGCTGTACAAATATTGGAAGTTGCTCTATCTCTTTTAATATGTTGTTCTCTAGTTTGGAGCGCCATTCTATAAGCTACATTTCCAAAATTATCCTTACTTACTCCAATTACCCTACCTGGAAGATACCTCTTATACTCCTCTTTAGTAGCAAAAAAAGCGGCATGAGGTCCTCCATATCCTATGGGAACACCAAAACGTTGAGAATTTCCAACTACTACATCAGCACCAAATTCTCCTGGAGGTTTTAAAAGAGTAAGGCTCATGAGATCTGAAATTACACAGATAGAAATATGATTGCTTTTCGCTTCTAAAATTAAAGAGGAATGATCTACTACATGACCATCGTCGTCAGGATACTGTATCATTAAACCATAATATCCATTATCCTTAAAATTAAAATTTTGAATATCCCCAGTTACAAGTTCAATCCCCATTCGAGTAGATCTTGTTTTTAATAATGAAAGGGTTTGAGGAAAAATTTTATTTGAAACAAAAAATTTATTTGCAGATTTTTTTTTATTTTTTCTAACTCTAAAGAGCATAGACATTGCTTCAGCTGCTGAAGTTCCTTCGTCCAACAAAGAAGCATTAGATAATTCCATACCAGTAAGATCATTTATTACCGTCTGAAAATTGATAAGGGCTTCAAGTCTACCTTGAGCTATCTCTGCCTGATAAGGAGTATAAGCTGTGTACCATCCAGGATTTTCAAAAATATTTCTTTTTATTACATTTGGAGTATAAGAAGGATAATAACCCATCCCTATATAAGATTTGAAGAGTTTATTTTTACTGATTTTTTCTTTGAAAGAACGAATAAAAGTATTTTCAGTCTTTGGTTTATCTAAACTCATACCCTTTTTTAAGGCAATCGCATCAGGAAGTGTCAAATTAATTAGATCATCTAGAGAATCAAGTTTCATTTTCTTTAACATCTTTTTTTCATCATCAGCAGATATAGAATTATGTCTTGAAGCAAAATAGTCAGAAGAAAAAGAGTTATTTTTCATTAAAAATTTATCAAAAAATTAAAAAGCAAATCTAAATATAAAGATCAAAATTAAATTTGATATTGAGAAAGAAAATCTATTTATACTAAAACTTTAAATTTGTCCTACAAATAAAATATTATATGCCCTCTATTCTAATTAAAAACGCAAGGATTGTAAATGAAAATAAAATTTTTTTTTCAGATATTTTAATAAGAAATTCTAGAATTGAAAGAATAGATTCAGAAATATCAGTTCCTGAGAAACACAAAATAATTGATGCAGAAAATTATTACGTACTTCCTGGGCTAATTGATGATCAAGTTCATTTCAGAGAACCAGGGTTAACATATAAGGCAGATATATCTTCTGAATCCAGAGCTGCCGTTGCAGGAGGTGTAACATCTTATATGGAAATGCCTAATACCATTCCTAACGCAACCAATATTGAAAAATTAGAAAAAAAATATTTACTAGCAAAAAATAAATCTCTGGCAAACTATTCTTTTTTCATGGGCACCACAAATAATAATTCAAATGAAGTATTAAAAATAGATAAACAAAACATATGTGGAATTAAAATTTTTATGGGATCATCTACAGGAAATATGCTAGTGGATAGTGAATCAGCATTAAGAAATATATTCAAGAATTCTGAAATCCTAATAGCTACCCATTGTGAAGATGAAAATACTATTCGAGATAATTTAAAAAAGGCAAAAAAATTATTTGGCAAAAAAATTCCTATACAACAACATCCCATAATTAGATCGCATGAGGCCTGTTATTTATCTTCATCAAAGGCAATTCAACTTGCGAAAGAGTATGATACCAGATTACATATCTTACATATTTCAACAGCAGATGAAATCAATTTATTTTCTAATAAGTTACCTATTAATCAAAAAAAAATTACGAGTGAAGCTTGTATCCACCACCTGTATTTTGATGAAAGAGACTATGAAAAATTAGGGACAAAGATAAAATGGAATCCAGCAATTAAATCTGAAGTAGATAAAAAATCTATTTTAAAAGCGTTATTAGATGATAAAATTGATGTTGTTGCTACTGATCACGCTCCTCACACCATTGAAGAAAAGTCTTTGGATTATGAAGATTGTCCTTCTGGAGGACCTCTCATTCAATTTGCCTTACCCACTCTTATTGAGATGCATTTAGATAAAAAAATTAGTTTAGAAAAAATAGTTGAAAAATCTTCACATAATCCAGCCATAATTTTTAATATTAAAGATAGGGGCTTCATAAGAGAAGGGTATTTTGCAGACATTGCTATAATCAATTTAAATAGAACATGGAGATTGAGAAAAAATGATATTTTATCTAAGTGTAAATGGTCTCCTTTTACAAATAAAATTTTTAGAAGTAAGATTGAACATACTTTAGTATCTGGGCATCATGTTTTTGATAAAGGAGTTCTTCATGAAAGAGAAAAAGGAATGAGACTAAAATTTGATAGAGTTTAAATTTAATTTGGCTTAATTAATACATTATTCTAGATTTGCTTTTCAAATAAAATGGTGGTTGTAGTTCAGTTGGTTAGAACGCCTGATTGTGGTTCAGGAGGTCGCCGGTTCGAGTCCGGTCTTCCACCCTTGTTTCTTACAATGCTTGCAGTTTTTTCTCTCTAAAGATAAATAATTCTGACAGTTATTTGACAGTTTTGGTTATAAAGCCTTTAAGGTGGGGTTATTTATTAATTACAATAGTTATCAATAAACTCTTTGGCTTGTATAAAGCCAAGCTCATAAGATTTTTTAAAATCACCACAAAAAGTAGTGTCATCAGATAAAGCTTTTGACAATCCTCTATTAAAATATGATTGAGGATAAGTGGGGTCAAGTTTTATAGCTTCATTAAAATCATTTATTGCTAATTTGTATTTTTTAATTTTGTGATAGGAAGCTCCTCTTCCAATATAACTATAAGTATGTATAGGTGGTGGAGCAAATTCAATTTCAATTTGTAAAGCTTTAGAATAATCAGAAATAGCACTTCTATCTTCATTCATAAATTGCTTATTATTCCCTCTATTTAAATACGCTAATGCATACTTAGGATTGATTTCAGTTGCTTTATTTAAATCTAAAATAGCATCAGAGTATTGGCCAAGATATTGTTTAGCTAATGCTCTATTAACATATGCATTTGAATTCAGTTTATCAATTTCGATTAATTTGGTAAAATTCTCAATTGCTTCATTAAATTTTGAATTATTAATATTTTGCATACCTATATTATAATATTCTTCTGCAGTTTGGCTATAAGTAGTGTAGCTAAAGAAGAAAATGAATAGTATAAATAGCCTTTTCATACTTACAATCTTATCAATTTTTTGTCCATATGAATTAAACTGAACTAAAAGAAAAAAGATTATTAGTTTCTTAAATATATTTTGATACATTAATTTTTTTAGTAATAAAATAAGATGTAAAAAGGCACACAATAAGTCCAATAGCATTGTAAGTGTCGTCTATAATATTTGCTGACCATAATTTAGATACAACATAATATTGAGGAAAACATATTATTAAATAAATACCAAGATTTAATATCATTACTAATAATAATTTAAAACCTGTGTGATTTTTCATACTTACAATCTACAACTATCCAAGAAAAATTCAAAAGGGGAGTGGGGTTAGTGGGTTTTTTGTTTAGTTGGAATAATCTTTAATTCAAAATTTGCTCTAACAATGTCTGACCATCTTTTCTTAGACAGCTATTTAACATAGTTAGAATAAGGAAAAGAATAAAAGTTTTTGTTACATTATTGAATCTTCTAGTAGAAAAATGTTTATCTATATAATATAAACAAGATATAAGTCTTATAATTACAACCATTATAATCCCATATATTGCTTCTATAATAACAAAATGATGATTCAAAAGCCAGTACATTCCACCCCAAAGTCCAGCAAAAAAACACATTATAATTAAATATACAATATTGGAAGTATTTAACTTTTTAAAGATATTACCTGATAAAAACATATCATTTAATTTAAAAAGATTTTATGGTAATAAATCGTATTTTTCCAAATAATCTTTCGTACGAATTCGGATTATAATTATAAAACATTGTAGGGACATAGAGACCAAAAGTAAAAGTAAAATTCCCTTTTACGACTTGATAAGTAATGTAAGTTAAATCCATTTCTCCATTATAACTTTTTAATAAATAGTTATAACTTGTTCTAACAGCTACATTTCCTCCTAGGTAGGTTTTTTTAATATTAAAATTTTCCAATTTAGAATTAAACTGTTGAGATATTTGTTGCTCTGTTTGTCTTTTTATCAAATCAATATTTGATGATATATTATTCCAAATATCAAAATTTTTTGGGACTTGACTTTCTATAACAACAATTGAAAAAGATAAGGCACTATCTAGTTGATATGTTCTTAGTATTGAATGTTCGGTTTCACCCAGGTTGCTCTGCCAATGGTCTGGACCATCAAATGAAACGCCAAAATAATAATTTGAATAATTATTTCTTTTTTCATCAAGGTTTTCTACATAATCAGGTAAAATTCCCTCATCTTTCATTTGTTTGAATGATTTCTTGAAATTCTGACTAAATGAATTAAATGAAATGAATAATAAAATGATTATATGTCTTTTCATAATTTTAGTTTATTACATAACATTAAACAAAGAAAGATTCATTCAATATCATTAGAATAACAAAAACAGTAAAAATTATTGTAACATTATTGAATCTTTTATTAGAAAAATTATAATGAAAATAATATACAGAAAATATTAATCTAATAAACAGAAATACAAAAGGGCTTAAAAGTATTTGACCTAACCAGTTTCCTACAGTTACCCAACCAAAAATTCCACCAACTATACATAAAAGTAATAAGTATTTTTTATTTGAAGAATTTAATTTTGAATAGGGATTAATTCCTGATAAAAGAAGCTTAATTAGTTTAATAATATAATATATTACCGCTAATGATATTAGTAAAAAAACTAAAACTACTAATAAATAAGATAAGTCTGCGTAATCCATATCTTCAATCTAAATTTTTTATACTAAAATGCAAAATGGAGGTAGGTCTGATTGTGGTTCAGGAGGTCGCCGGTTCGAGTCCGGTCTTCCACCCTTTTTTCTTACAATGCTTGCACTTTACTTACGTATAAAGATATAAAATCTTGGCACTTATTTGGCACCTTTTGATTAATCAATCTTTTTAGGCCTTTAAGGTTGGGTGTTTATTATATTTGAGATATGAAAAGATTATTTCTTCTCCTGTTATTAATTTCAAAAATTTCTTTTAGTCAAGAATTATCTATAGAAAAAAAAGAATTTGATAAAATTTATGCTGAATTAGACAATACTAATAAATGGGGGAAAGAAGATTATATTGGTACTCTTAACTATATAACAGAAGATAAAATACTCTCTTCATTAAAAATTCCAGAAAGAGGAATTTCAGTATCTCTATCTTTTAACTTAACAGGTGACTCTACAAAATTAAATAGTTCAAAATTCGATGAATTATCAAAATTTAATTATAAACCATTAGCTATTGATTTTCAAGGATATAATTGGATAATCGATGAGTATAAATTTTCATATCACGGTTTTACTCATTCACATATGGATGGCCTAAGTCATTTATCAAATAATGGGATTTATTATAACTCTCATACTAAACCAGAAAATTTAGGTGTAGAAAATTATTCTAAAGGGATTATATCAAAAGGGGTTTTAATTGATATTCCTTTACTTAAAAACAAAGAATTTATTGAATCAGGATATAAAATTTCAATTAATGATATTTTAGAATTTGAAAAAAAATTTAATATAGAAATTGAAAATGGAGATATTCTATTAATAAGAACTGGTCGATGGAAAGAAAAAGAAATAAATGGTGATTGGGATTTTCCTAATAAAAGCGTGGGGCTTCACTATAGAGTTATGACACTTTTAGGTGAAAGAAAAATATCTGTTTTAGGGTCTGATGGGACTAATGACTCTAACCCTCCATTAATTAAAGAAGAAGGGAGCCCTATTCACAAAATTGCACTTGTTGCAATGGGGATGCCATTATTAGATAATCTTAACCTTGAAGGTCTATCAAAAAAATGCAAAGAATTAAATCAATGGGAATTTCTTCTTTCAATTCAACCACTCAAGTTTGAGGGAGGAACAGGCTCTCCAATAAATTCAATTGCAATTTTTTAAAATTTAATCTTGGCACTTATTTGGCACCTTTTGATTAATCAATCTTTTTTCAATACTTTTAATTATCTCACATTAAAATAAAAATAGTGGACAATTATATTGATGTAACTTTTGATTTTTATTCTGACACCCCTAAAGGAAAAGACCCAGACTCTTATAGTCCAACTCTTCGAAATTATCACAAACTTCTATGGAGCAAACCTTTGCCTTCTGGTTTAAAGTTTGATTTAAATGATAATTTTTCTCGACTTCTTTATCATAAGTCAGAATTGGGAGAGTTTATCTTGTCGAGCGATGCTATTGGTCATACTTATAGTAAAACAAAAATTATGGCTCCAATTATAAATAAAATTCCAAGTTTTGAAATCAACCAGTTTTTTTCTACGTGTAGTACTATTGGGGGTTATATTATTTTTCCTGCAACACAAGTAGATTATAAAATGACTATAAACGCTTCTCGTGGTTTAAATAGAAAAATTAAAGACAGGTTTGACCTTACTTTAGAATGTATAAGGCGTTTTTATTCTAAAGAGGATAGTCCACTTAGTGATACTTTCCAGAGATATTCTCAATTTTTTGATTTGTTTGAAAACTTCAAAGAATACGTGAATTTTTTTCTTCTTCAAGACCTAGTTAATGAAAATTATTCGTTAATTAAGTACTGGATTCCTTTTAATGATTTTGATGACTCTCCTTTACCAAATAATGTTGAGGAATATAGATTATATAAAAAAAATTTAATGGAATTTATTAAAGAGAGAAACCATAGAATTAGTGAACTCGCACCTTTTGATTAATCAATCTTTTAAGGTTGGTTGGTTATTCTATTTTTTTAAATCTACACAATATGCATATTTACTTCTTATTAGATAATTAGTATATTTAAAATAATGAAAAAGCTACTTCTTGTTTTACTATTTGTTCCGTTAGTTTCTTTTGGGCAGAAAGTAGAAGATAATTTGAAAGATTTAGAAGCTTTTAAAGCATTAATGATAGGTGATAGTGCGAATATGATTGATCGTTATGGGTTCTTCGAAGTAGAACCTTATCAACTCGACGCCGATTATGGTGGAGTACCTAATCGTTCTTTTTTTAAAGGGTCTTGGTGGGGATATTTGCAAAACAATCGTTTAATAATAAAAATACTTGAAGAAACTTTAGGAATGCCTGTTTTTAATTCTGGACCTCATAAGGAATATTTCAAAAGTGAATCAAGTGATTTTGGACACTATAATCCTATGTTTTTAGAAAAAGTAATTAAAACATTCCAGTCCTTGTCACCAATTTCAAAAAAAATTATTCAACCTTTTTATGACTCCCATTTTAAAATTCAATTCAGGGAATTAATGAAAAATCAAATTTCTGTTTATTTTAATGAAGATTCTAATAAAAATTTTCTTGAACAAATTAGAAATAGGGATGACTATAACTCTCTTGTTCAAGAAATTAAAGCTTCTAATTCTGAAATACCTTTTGAAACTTTATTTTGGATTAGAAGAAATTATGATGACACATCAGATAAGTTTTTAAAATTATTTGAATTAATAATTGAGGAGTTTGATGTAGAAAACTATAATTCTTCAACTTTCCTTGAAAAGTATAACAATACGATATGGACAGATGGATTATCGACTATAAGGTTTAGAAAACTTTCCTCAATAAAATACACAGAATCAATAATACATATTAAAGGTTATGTGTTTGATGGTTTTTTAAAAAAGAGTACTGGCAATATAAGTTTATATTATGACCAAGGTTATTTTGTTATAAAAGATAATATTGAGAGTATAAAAAATATATATGCTGTTAATTCTAAAAGTGGATTAAATGTTAGAGAAAGCCCAAGTTCGTCCGGAAAAATTGTTAGCAAACTAAATTATGGAATATTTGTTAAAGTTTTAAGTACAATAAACAATAAATTAACAATAAACGATATTGATAACGAAACAGAAGAATTAAAAGAAATTGATGGAAAATGGGTTGAAATCGAAACATATTCTCCTCCTTCTGGTCATAGACAAGAACTCTTTGCAGATAATAATGGGTTTTGGTATTTTACCTATAAAGTTGATGAAATGGTCAAATATCTAGAATGTCATATGTGTGGGTATAAATCTATTAATAAAAATGCTTTTGATAAATTATCATTTAGTAAAAAATCAGTAGGTGATTTTGGACCAGCAACATATGTCAACAATACATTTTCAATTGAAAATAATGAACTGATTGAAGTTGAAAATTACAGTAATTACGACAATGAAGGTTCTTCCCAAACAATATGGATTCCAATAGATTCTGATTCAATTGATATTGAGAGAATCAAGGATAAAAATAAAATAATAGTGAAAGAATATACTCAGGAGGAATTGGATAGTATTTCTGAAAGAAAGATTGAAATTATTGGAATAATGGAAGAAGAAATGGAGTTAGAGGAAGAAGAATATTATTATTTTAATCTTGCTAAGATCATAGAAAATCCAAAAAGTGCTATTGATTTTTTTAATAACGGAATGATTAAATTTATTAAATTTCAAGATTACATCTCTGCTATTGAAGATTTAAACAAAGCAATAGAATTAAATGGTGATAAAAATGAGTGGTGGATTAAACTTGCTTATTTTTCTATGGGAAATGCTAAAGGTATACTAAACAGCGAAGGAGCTTGCAATGATTGGAAAAAAGCTGCTAATCTTGGGTTTTATTCAGCAAAAAAATTAGTTAAAGAAAAATGCAACTAAATCTTAACCTGATTGTGGTTCAGGAGGTCGCCGGTTCGAGTCCGGTCTTCCACCCTTGTTTCTTACAATGCTTGGACTTTACTTACGTATAAAGATATAAAATCTTGGCACTTATTTGGCACCTTTTGATTAATCAATCTTTTAAGGCCTTTAAGGTTAGATTATCTAGCTTTGATTTTATTGTTAAAGAACCAAGCTATAAACGCTACAAATAAAAATGCTAAAATAAATGAAGGCCCTCCTGGATATTCTAATTCCAGAACATTTTGAAAATACCAAGAAAAAGGTAGATCTATATCCTCATATGTTTTTATTTTATTCATTGTACTCAACTTTCCATCCCACTGTTCATATAACTTACTAGACTCTTGGAAAAGAAAAAAATGTATTAGAATTTTTGAAATAAAAACTGATATTATAAATAAAACAGTATTTTTTTTACGCTTTAAAAAGTATAAATACCGTTTTCCAATTATTAAAATATTTAATATAAACAGCCAAAGGAACACAAACAAAAAAATTTGGATTTTTTCTCCACTATATTCAATAATCCTCCAAATAGAAAATAAACTTATTGAATTCATTCTTTTTTCAATACTATAGTAATAACTACCCGTATAATAAATATCATTATATTCATTTATTAATTCAGCTAAAAAATTCCACTCACTGTCAGTTAATCTTTTTTTATCTATTTCTATTTCCTTAGCAGTTGGAAAATTATTTAAAAAATCTTCCTTATTACTATTTGGAATTCGATATATATCTTCTTCTAAAACAGCGTTTGGGTGGATTCTCAAAAACTCGTCAAGACGGTGTTCTGCGACATCATATTTAACTTCATCTACAGCATATCTCTTAATTGATGAGTCGGAAGAAATTTTATATGCCCTTAGGTATGTCCAAAAATAATTTGGAATTTCTTCTACTTCATCTGTATCTTCTACTATTCTTATTGCATCATCTAATAACCTAGTTCGTGATATAGCCGAAAGTGTAGTTTCTCCATAATAAATGTATTTATCTAACCATTCAAACAAATCATATTTATAATAATAAGTATCAATAATTCCGGTCTTCCAAGATGGATATTCGTTAAGAATTATAGTTCTTCTTTCTCTGGGCTCTCTTTTTCCTTTGGGCTCTCTTTTTCCTTTGGGCTCAAAAAAAGAATTTGTTTTAGATTTAAAAGGTTCATATACCCAAGATGGTGATGATTCTGTTACTGTTGTCCAATGAATTATAAAATAAACACCAACATATAAAATAGGTGTAAAAAAAAAGGCAATAAGTAGACCGATGTTTATTTTTTTATATAAGCTGGACTTAGATATATCAAGTTTAACCAAAGAGCTCTTAGAGGTGTTTGAGGATGATTTCCTTTTCTTCAAAATAAAATCTACTAAAATAATGCCTCCTATTACAACTAATAAATAAATAAATTCTGTTCCCATTAGTTACTAAAATTTTGTAAAGTTATGGATTCTGTATCCATATTGCCTCCGATAACCGAATATAATGTAATGGTCCATTTTACACCTCCATCACAAAGCATCCAATCACCTTCATCATCGGATTGAGCAGCAGAAACATTTTTTTGAAATCCTCCTTTTAGATCTCCTATCATCACTTCTGGATGCCAGTTGTTCCCAGATAACCATCTTAAATAATAAGTTCCATTAGGAACATCCGTCATAGAAAAAGTTTCACCTTTTCTTATAAATTCATTTCTTATTTTTTTATTAGAATAAGCATTAACTAACAATACGACTGCATCAGTGGAATTTGAGTTCTCAATTACAAAAGAGTTTTGAGTAGAATTCTTATAAATCCCTTTTCCAAAATATGAGTCATAAGGAGAAAATCCATTTTCTGGTGTCTTATTATATTTTATTACTTTTTCTGTTTCATTAATAATTTGCTCATCAAGAATTGCGCCTCCACTATATGTGTTTTCTTGATCATCAAAACTGGTATATAAACCATATATTAATATGGAAGCAAAAATCAAAATCTTAGCATTTCTAGACATAATTTTTGTTTAAATACTCGTAAGAATCGTTTATTATCTGAAATTTCTCTTCAGCTAATTTAATAATTCCTTCACTCATACCTGATAATTTATCTGGATGAAATTCTTTTGCCAGATTTCTATATGAAATTTTTATATCCTCTTTACTAGCTCCTTTTTTTAAACCAAGAACATTTAAGTGTTTACGTAATTCATCATTTGATTCGCTCCTTGAATGTTCTGAACTCACAAATTGATTTCTAATTGCTCTTAAGTTTTCATTAGTGAAGCCAAGATTAACTGATACTATTTTAATAAACTCATCTTCAGGTTTAGATATTGTACCATCAGATAAGGATAAGGCATATAAAAACTGAATAACAGAATAAAATTGAGAATGGTTGAGGGTTCTAAACAATATTTTACAATTTTCATCTACAGTAGATGGGGTATTATTTTTTTTAATTTCTTTAAACAAAAAATTTGCTCTCTGAATGCCAAAATTTTTAATAAAAAATTCTCTAACATATTGAACCTCTTCCGGATCAATTCTACCATCTGACTTTATTAATAAACTAGATAATTTAAGTAATGCAAGATCATAAGTGATAGAGCTAACATTAATTTTTATCAGTTCTCTTATAAGAAAAAAAGCTCCGAATCCTCCAATTATACCACCAAAATAATACCCTAATAATGCTCCAATCCAAGGATAGTAATTTCTACTTATTCCTAAATATTTTAAATCAAACATATAATAAAATTAATTAATAATTATTATTTCAACACACCAAATTCATCTACAATAAATTGGAGTAAATCACGTTTGAAAAATAACATTTTATATATTCCAAGTGATGAATTAGCCAATAAGGTTTTGCCACTTATCGAAGAATATGGATTCTTGGATAAAGACGAAGTTTACGAAGAAATATAAAAATTCAAACCATAGGCATATCTTCTTCCTGTAATTCTGCAACTTCCAATCCTCTTAAATAAGTTAAACTTACTGTCATAGATGAGTGTCCCATAGCCTTCTGTAGCTTAGTAATTGAGCCTGTTCTTTTAAAGATTTCTATAGCCCCAGAGTGCCTAAAAGAATACAGGGTTGTCTCTTTATCAACCTCTGGATTGAGTCTCTTAAACCGTCTCCAAAGCTGTATAAAATAGCTTCTGCTATAAGGCTGTTTAAGACCAGTAAAGATGTTTAGATACCCTTCTTTTCTTTTAAGAGTTTCTCTTATTTTAGGGCTTACCGGAACTATCCTATTACGTTTAGATTTTACTTGATTACCTGATAGTCTTATATGCGATAAGTCACAAGTAAAGTCCTCCCATTTTAGTAATCGTATTTCCTGATGAGGTCTTAAAAGACAACAGTAAGTAAATAAACAACAGAGATAAAGGTCTTCATTAAATGCCTTTACCTTAGCCAGCAATTTTCTTACATCCTCTATGGGTTTATGCAGAGTCTCTTCTTGTTTTCTTGACTTGAGTTTAGACTTCTCAATAGGAAAGTTATTTTCATATAAATAGTTCACTAAAACATTTAAGTATCTTCTAATTGTATTGTAACTGGTATTGTTATTATATCTAAGAGGAATAGAGTCTAAATAGTCCTTAGAAATAGTGGGTTTTTTGTTTAAAATCCCGTATAAGGAAATCTTCTTGAAGTTTTTCTCATTACTATACGTATCAAATCGTCATCATTTGCAAATGCAGAACCACTTATTTCTTTACCATAATTCCAGATTCTTGTACCATCTTTGTCATAAACGGATATTGAAACTTTTGCTTTATCACTCACAGAAGCTCCTATAAGAAGTTGCATAGCTATAGCTGCACCTTTACTCATAATTTTTGATGAATTTATGGTGCCTACAATAACTGCATCAACTTCTAAAATTTCACATAATTCTTCAGGTAAAAAATCAAATATATTATAAATATCAACCTTTGCTCTTTTAAGTAAAACATTAGTTCTGTTTACATCTTGTAGTTCTATATTTACCCTACCTTTTTTCTTTTTATTTAAAATAAATATTTCTAAACTATTTTGTGCACTAATTACTCCAGCTTTTTCAGCAGCAATTACATCCTCTTGAGTCATTCTTTTTGGCATTCTTTTAAGCGCTATTTTATAATTAAATGGTATTATAGCTATTTGTCTATGTTTTGCAACATAACCATACATTTTAGGATGCTCATATACTTTACCAAATGTTTGAGAAAAAATATTATATGATATAATAGGTAGTAATAATAATAGTGTTATTAAATATTTCATTTATCTAATCTACAACTATCCAAGAAAAATTCAAAAGGGGAGTTTATCATAGTCATATCTTACTGTTCTGTATGGAAAATAATGTTTCTAAGGAAACAGTGAAACAATTGTCCTTTTATCTGGTACACTGAGTATCTTTTCAACATAATCTTTGTAGAGCTTGTGGCCAATTGGAAGCTGCGTCTCAATTTCAGATGTGGTACCTATAATAAATTCTTTATTGCCAGATATATCTTCTTGTTTTTTCCCGGCTGTTACATAATAATCCCACTCTGCGAGAATTAACCAGTAAGCATATTCTTGAGTTATCACTTTATGATACCTTTCCATATCATCTCTTTTAATATCTTCATAAGAAGAGACATCATAAATACCTTTATCTATTGCCTCTTGTGTTGCTAGAGATAAAGCAGAAGACGAATCCATATAGTCCCAGTCTTCTGAATATGCAAGATATAATATTACTGTTGATACAGTGTGTAAAAGATGTTCTATCACCTCCCCAATTTGAGATTTTCCTCCTTTTTGCATTTCCCATATATAATCCGTTGCATTATCTTGATAAGGAGCCGGAGGAAATCCGCCTGCATAACTTTCATTTTTTTCAAAAGAAGCTTCAACACCAAGACGTTGATAGACATATTTATCTTTAGATGTTGATAAATGTTTTAAACGCATATCTTGATCAATCTTAGGATTGTCAGTAAACATAGCTTCATAAGCTTTACCTACATTATTTAAAAAGCCAGAGCTTACATCTTCCTTAGCAAAGATTCTTAAATCATATACATCTATATGATTCGTAAATTCAATATTATCTAAATCTGAATGATCACAAGAAATAAATATTATACTTAATACTATTATTAATCTCTTTTTCACACTTACAATCTACAGCTATCTAAAAAAAAATCAAACAAACCTGTCTGGAGTACTTGTCTTAATGGAAAAAATATATTTTAAATATACTAAGTCATAGGCATATCTTCTTCTTTTACTTTTATAACAACTTACATTAATCCAAGTTGTTATAAAAGTCCAAGTAATCCCCAAATTCCTCTACCTTTTGAATTTTTAATGAATTAAAGTAGATTAGATAAATTTTATAATAATGAAAAAAAAATATATTATAAAATATTCATTTGAATTTGTTGTGATTGTGCTTGGTATAAGTGTTTCTTTTTGGTTGAATGAAATATCAATTGATAATCAGAATGAGAAAGAGAGGATCAAAGTATTGACCAGTCTTCAAATGGAAATTAATGAGATTAAAAATTACTGTGAAGTAAGAAAACAAACATGGGGTACTGATATTAGATTGTTAGATGAATTTCTATATCCTAGTAGTGGAATCTTTAGTGTAGACTCTATTTTAAAAATTACTACTAGTAAAAGAAGGATTGAAAATATATTGATTATTTATCGAGTTTTTTACCCTCCTATGAACAGATACTATTCGATAATTAACTCTGGAGACCTGAAGTATGTTAAATCTGATAAAATTAAGGAGATATTAAGTAAGTTACATAACACATCACTTTCGTACGTTGAAACAACAGTTGAATATGAGAAAGAATTAAAACAAAGTTTTCTTCCCTTTCTTGCAATAAATCATTCAAATGTGATCTTAGCCAGAGATAATGACAAAATTTCTATGAAACGTTATTCTCAGATTTTGAATGATGCAATTAATAATGATGATAAATTAAAAGCAAAATTTATTATGTTTAAAAGATATCTCGAAATCAAAATGACTTTCTTAAAATTGTATATGGTTAGTCTCGATGATCTTGAAAGAGAAGTTAATCTAGTTGTTAATAATTAATTATAACACACCAGGGTTTTGTACATCTGCATTTACGTCCCCCTTTGATAGTTGAGTTACCATCGACATCATATCAAAAAAATCATGTTCTTTTGCGATTTTCCCGTCTTTCATTGTAACAAGTGTTGTACCTGAAAGGTCTAATTTATTTCCAGAGGCAGGAATACCAAAGAATTCTCCCGTATGAGTACCCTTGAAATTCCAATGTTTAACTAATCTATCTCCTTGACCTATTACCTCAAGTATAGTGAATTCTATATTTGAGAATCCAGTCATATAATTCATATAATAATTTTTAGTTGCTTCTATTCCAACAATATCACCTTCAGCTGTGACTACGACTACATCCTTCTGGAATCTCTCTTCATTTACTACTGCGGTGTCACCCTTTAAAAATCTATTCCATGTATCTTCATACATAGCTAAATCCCTTTCAAGTTGCATTTTTGCGTCTAAGAGCTCATTATTCGTATTAGGTGGAGCACTACAGTTTGTTGTTGTAACTAAAAAAACTATAGCAATCATTCCATAGAATAAGTTTTTAGTGATTTTCATAATTAAAGGTTTTATAAATGCCTATTCTAATCGGGTTTCGGCTTTTCCGTTATTGATTCCTAATCTAAAAATAATAATCCAAAATGCAAAATCAGTTAACGTATCTTATAATAAGATCAGTTTGAAAAAATATTTTCCAATTTCAAATTTGGATCAGGTCTAACTTGAGTAATACTGGGTGAATAATTTTTTAAACTGCTATAAAAATCATCTGCACTAATATTAAACACTTCTTGAAATGCTGTCTTCCAATTGCTATTAGATGCGTTTTTTTTCCAAAAATCTTTAAAAATAAGTTTAAAGGCTTTCTCCTCTGAAACATTCAACTTTTTGAGCTCCGAAACAAGTGCTAATACCATAAATACAGAAGAAGCATAATTATCATCTTTGCCGTTCGACTGATCATAGCTCTCGAAAATTTTTGGATTGTTAACAGCATCTGCATGAATTTGACTTTGTGCATTAGTAAAATAATCATAAGAATAATATTGTTGTATGTACAAAGACTCAAAGGATGCAGCCCCTCCTTCAGCCATCCATTTTAATTCAAGACCATCACTTTTAAAAAAATTTTCAGATAACCCCATCTCATACGCATGAAAAACTTCATGGGGAATGACAGAATATCTGTGCATTGCTTTATTATCAAATTCTTGTTGTGGTATCTCTAATACCATATATCTTTCTTTACTATTTCCACAAATACAAGCTCCAGTAGTATTCCCTATTTTATCTTTATAAGGCTTATCTTCACTACTATTCCATACATAAATGTCCAATTCATATAAATAATCATTAGGCTTAATTGGTATGACTTTATCTAAATTTGCCATGATTTTCTTAAACTCATCTACCCAATCCGTTGGTAAACTGCTGTGTAAATTATAATTGAATGTAAACTTATCAGGTGTGGGTTTACTATCATCATCTTTGTTACAAGAGATAAATAAGAAAAGAGCTAAATAGAAGAAATATTTTTTCATTGATAGTGTGTTTAATTTTACACTTTTTTTAAATATAAAGAAAATAGATTTTATGTCTTAAAACTCAAATCAATATTTAATTAAGATTTATTCTTTGAAATGTTTAGAATTTGTTCATGCAGCTCCAAAACTTGAGGCAACAATAATGATTCCCCATCATTATTAATAACTTTATCACAAAATTTAACAGCTTTACCATCTTCTATTTGATTATTAATAATTTTCATGATATCAGATTTATTTCTTCCTTGATCTCTTTCTAAAATCCTTTTAATTCGAAGAGCTTTATCTGCTAAGACATAAACGTTAAAATCTAATTCTTTATAGGATCCTGAATCTATAAGTAATGCTGATTCCTTAATTAAGTAATCATATGTATTATGTCTCTTAATCCACAAAAGGAAATCTTTTTTGACAAAAGGATGAACTAAAGTATTTAGTTTCGACAATTTTAGATTGTCATCAAATACTGATTCAGACAAATAACTCTTATTTAAATCATTCTCAGAATAAGATTCCATTCCAAAATTTTTAATTATTTCATTTTTTAACTTTTTATTTTCTGTCATTAAATGCTTTGCTTGATTATCTGAAGAATAAACAGGTATACCTAAATGATGAAATATTTTGCATACAAGAGACTTACCTGCCCCTATACCCCCAGTTATACCTACCAAAAAAATTTCAGAATTGTTTTTCATATATAATATTACAAACTAGTAGATGAAAAGGTAGGATTTCTAATCCTCATGACTATCTAATTATAAGCCTTGCTCATCTCAAAAGATATAGAACTTTTGTCTATTTGAATCCTTGTACCTCTATCTATTTCTAGCAAAACAACTCTTTTGTCAATAGAAACTATTTTTCCATGTATCCCTCCCACTGTTACAATTTTCTTACCTTTTTTTAAATTATCAAGAAAATTTTTCTGTTTTTTTTCTTTCAATTGACCAGGTCTGATGATAAAAAAGTAAAATACCCCTAAAATAGCAATAGGAAAAAACAGCTGAGCTAATCCAAATCCCTGTCCAGCTTGTAATAATAACATATAAGTTAATTTGCAGAAACTACCTGAGCTTTAATTAATAATTTTTTAATCTTTTGCTCTGTATTTGCAGTAATTGTTACAACTTTATTTTGAATTCCTGGTTTATTACTAGAATCAAACTGAACCTGTATTTCAGCTTCCCCTCCAACAGGAACTGGTTCTTTAGGCCATGAAGGTACTGTACATCCGCAAGCAGCGGTAGCCTTAGAAATTATTAAAGGAGCTTCTCCTACATTTTTAAATCTAAAGGTATGGCCTACAATAGCTCCATCCTTAATTTCTCCAAAATCATACTCTTCTTGAACAAAATCAAATTTGGGGAAAACCCCAGCAACCTGTGAACTTATACCACCTTTTTTCAACGAAGCAACTTCCGTTTCTAGTTTTGCTACTCTCATCTCCAAATCTTTCACGTTAGAACAACCAATAAAAAAAATGGGTATAATGAGAAAAAATGATTTACTAATAATTTTATTTAGGTATTTGTATGTATTCATTATTTCTTAATTTTTGTAAGTATTCCATCAACATCTTTCAACAATTTTTCGGCTTTATTTTGAGCGTCATTAACAATTTTTTTCCCTTTACTCTTAGCCGCTGAATCTTGATTTTTCTTTTCATCCAAGATTTCATCCAAGATTTCTTCTATTCTTAATTTATATTTATTAAGCCTATATATTAATCGATCTCTTGTATTATTCCCTTTATCAGGAGCAAACAAAACTCCAAAAATACCTCCCAATACTATTCCTGTAACAAAGGAGATTATAGAACTTGATGAATTTTTACTCATAGTTTTAAATTTATTTGTTATCAATTAAACCTTTCCCGGTTTTATGTATTTTATCTTTTATTTTCTTTGATAAAACATCTAGCACACCATTAATAAATCGCTTACTTTTTGGAGTACTATATTTTTTTGCAATATCAATGTATTCATTAATAGTAACTTTAACTGGAATATTTGAAAAATCTAAAAATTCACAAATTCCCATTTTCAAAAGGATCTTATCAATAGTAGCAATCCTTTCTATATCCCAGTTTTGACTGCTTAAACCAATTAAGCTGTCAAAATATTTACTGCTCTGCAATACATTTTTATACAAATCATTCGCAAACTTTTTATCTTCTGATAAATCAGCAGATAGTTGTGCGAACGCAAATTTATCTAATTTTATTGAATTTAGGAGATTAGAAGTTTTCTTTATCATAGATTTAACTATTAATCTATCTTCAGACCAGAACAAATCTTTATCTGCATAATAAGCATCAACTTCTTTAATTTTAAAAATAAAAGTGGTATTTATATATCTTAAAAATTGATAATCTTCTTTTTTAGAAGGTTTTTTTTTATTCTCATATTTAGCAAATTCGCTATCTTTTAAAAGAAGTTTATACCAATCTTTTACAATATCACTAGTGTTTTTGATTGTAATATTATTTTTTAAAAGTTCATTAACGAATATTTTATTGTTTTTCAAAACTGAAATAATCTTATTCTGAGAAATGTTGTAATTAGATTCATTTTTCTTTATAATAGACTTTTTAGAGATATTTTTATCGTTACTATTTAATTTAAAAAAGTGAATAGGTAATGATAGTAGCTCTAGATATAAAGGGAAAATCGCATCTATAGATTTTTCAAGATCAGAAAAAATATTTTTAGAATAACTTTCAAAATTTGAAGTATGCTTAGAAGTCTTCTCATAAGAATACAAAAATTGAAAAACTCTTATCCGTAAAACTCTTCTGTTGAGCATTTCTATAAATTTAAAGAACGAAAATAATATTAAAGTTAATGACTTTTTTTCTCTCGGGTAATTCTATCCATAGCTATTTTCATAGCAGATTCATTTGTAGAAATATGTTTTTTCTTGGATAATTTTAGAACATCGATAACTTTTGAATAAATCCCTTCTGTCATTTTAAAAACTTTTTCTTTATTTAAATCTTGAATTTGTTCATGATAAACACTAATGATTCCTCCAGCATTAATTAAAAAATCCGGGATATAGGAAATATTGTGTTTTTTCAGTTCTTTATCATGAATTTTATCATCCTCAAGTTGATTGTTAGCAGCACCAGCAATAATTTTACATTTCAATTTTTTAATATTCTTAGAATTAAATATTGATCCTAGTGCACAAGGAGAAAAAATGTCTAATTTGAAAGAAAATATATCTCTATTGCTCAAAATTTTTACACTTGAATTATTAGAAACGGCTTTTAAATGTTCTGAATTAATATCTGAAATATAAATTTTTGCTTTTTCTTTAATTAAATAGTTAACTAATTTACTTCCAACCTTTCCAACTCCTTGAATTCCTATTTTTTTACCCTCCAAACTATCACTACCAAAAACAAATTTAGAAGCTGCCTTCATTCCTAAATACACACCGTAAGCTGTAGGAAATGATGAATCTCCAAGACCCCCCAGTTCAATTGGCATACCAACAACATAAGGAGTTACTTCTTTCATCCAAATCATATCTTGAGAAGACATGTTAACATCCTGAGCTGTCCAATATTTTCCATTTAAATCATTTATAAACGAGGCGAATTTTTTTATAAAATTTTCACTTTTTAGTTTTATATCTCCAATAATTACAGCTTTACCTCCTCCTGCATTTAAACCTGCTAAAGAAGATTTTAAAGTCATTGCTCTGGAAAGCCTTAGTACATCATTTAATGCTTCTTTTTCTGACTTATAATTCCACATTCTAGTTCCGCCTATCGAAGGACCTAGGGTTGTACTGTGAATTCCTATTATAGCTTTTAAACCAAGTTTTTCATCATTACAATAAATTATCTCTTCATGACTGAAATTTGAAATTTGATTAGATAAATTGAAATTGTTTTTTGTAATCATAAATTAACTATTATTTAAATAATATTGTTTTATCTCATTTATGAATCATATTATATTACATATAATTTAATTTGAAGAAAGTTGGAACATCTTTCATACTTACATAAGTATTTAATAAAGTACAAAAGTTATTATATTCTTGGAATTATATTTATAAGTTTTGCTACTTTTTTTGCAATAGCCCCTGCTATCATTATTCGAGAGTCATTTAACTTATTAGAAAATGGATATAATACATATCAGCTATTGATGGGATTAAAAATCCAAAATAATTCATATGAGCTATTAAAATACAATATTCTTATAGCAACAGCAATGATAATAATTGCAGCTTTAATTCGAGGGTTTTTTCTTTTCTTAATGCGTCAAACTATTATTGTGGCTTCTAGACATATAGAATATGATTTGAAGAACGAAATCTATAATCACTATCAAACTTTACCTGTTGAATTTTATAAAAAAAATAATACTGGAGATTTAATGAATAGAATTTCAGAAGATGTGACGAGAGTGAGAATGTATCTTGGACCAGCACTAATGTATGGGATCAATGTTTGTATTTTATTTTTACTTATAATTCCTTTTATGTTCTATGTTAACTTGGAATTAACTCTTTATTCATTAATTCCATTACCTCTACTTACGTATAGTATATATTATATTCAAAATATTATTAATTCTAAATCTGAACAAATACAAAAATCTTTGTCAGATCTATCTACTTATGTTCAAGAATCATTTTCTGGAATAAGAATCATTAAATCGTTTGGTAGAGAAACAAATTTCTCAAACAAATTTGATAATGAAAGTAATAGATACAAGAACAAAGCCCTTGAACTACAATTCGTGATGGCTCTTTTTTTCCCAATAATTATGACATTAGTTGGATTAAGTGCAATTATTACTGTTTACAAAGGGTCTCTAGAAGTTTTTGAAGGAAATCTTACTATAGGCAACATTGCTGAATTTTTAATTTATGTTGCATTATTAACGTGGCCTGTAATTTCTTTAGGTTGGATTACAAGCATAGTTCAAAGGGCCGCTGCCTCACAAAAAAGGATAAATGAATTTTTAAAACAAAGTTCTAATATCATAAGTAGAAAAAATAAAAAAATTAATATTAATGGAGATATAGAATTCAAGAATGTATCATATACATATAGTGAATCTAATATTACAGCATTAAATAATATAAATTTCAAAATATTACAAGGAGAATCACTTGGCATAGTAGGATCAACAGGATCTGGAAAAAGTACTATTGCTAATTTAATTCCTCGACTTATGGATGTTTCAGAAGGAAAAATTATTATAGATGGTATAGATATTAAGGAAATGAATATACAAAATTTAAGAAATCAAGTTGGATATGTCCCTCAAGATGTTTTTTTGTTTTCTGATACAATTTCAAATAATATAAGTTTTGGTTCTAAAACAAAAAATTTTAATTTAATACATCAAGCAGCAGAAGACACGAATCTCCTTTCGAATATTAATAATTTTTCTAACAAATTTGAAACTAAAATAGGAGAAAGAGGAGTAACTTTATCTGGAGGACAAAAACAAAGAATTTCGATTGCAAGAGCAATAATTAAAAATCCTAAAATATTAATATTTGATGATTGTTTATCTTCTGTGGATACTAAAACAGAAAATATTATATTGAACAGCTTAAAAACAATAATGCAAAATAAAACTTCTATAATTATATCCCATAGAATATCATCTGTTATACTTGCAAAAAAAATTATAGTTTTAAATGAGGGAAAAATCATTGAACGAGGTGACCATCAATCTTTAATTAAAGAAAAGGGAACTTATTATAAGATATTTAAAAGACAAAGTGAAAAAGAAAAAACTGAATAAAAAAATCATACTATATTTTGCAAATTTTAAATAGAACATATCACAATTTCATAAACTTTTATTTCTCAACTATAAAAACAGAACTAAAAGGTAGGCTGCCAGACTTCATAATATTGGGAACTCAAAAAGGAGGAACTACATCGCTATATAATTATTTAATTAATCATTCCAAAATTAGTGGTGGCTCAAGAAGAGAAATACATTTTTTTGACAAATATTATGAAAAAGGAGTACATTGGTATAAAAACAATTTTTTAAATAGTAATGAAAACATCCTTACATGTGAATGCTCGCCAGACTACATTCATCATCCACTTATCGCTAAAAGAATAAAAAATATTTTACCTAAATCTAAACTGATTATTCTTTTAAGAGATCCTGTAGAAAGAGCCATTTCAAACTATAAACACAATATTTATATTGGAAAATACAAGAAAAACATGACAATTGAAGAAATCATAGACAAGGAAAAAATATATATAAAAAAGGAAAAAAATAAAATCAACCTCAAACGTACTTACTATAGTAGAAAATTTAAATATTATTCTTTATTAGATAGAGGAATATATCATAAACAAATAAAAAGATATTTTAATTTGTTTAATAAAAATCAGATACATATAATCTTTTCAGAAAAACTCTTTTTTAATACCCAAGAGGAACTTAAAAAAGTATTTGAATTTCTGAAGCTAAATAATGAAAATGTTCCATGTACTAAAATTTATAACAAAAGTAAGATTGATTATGAGGTAAATAAAACTACTAGAAATAAATTGGAAAATTTTTTTTTACCACACAATAAAAAACTCTATAGGACATTAAATTCAAAATTTAGGTGGTAAACTTATCGAATTGCATATCATAAAGTTTAGAATAATATTTTTTATTTTCCATTAATTCTAAATGAGTTCCTGATTCAACAATCTCTCCATTTTCTATAACAATAATTTTATCAGCTTGTTCTATAGTAGACAATCTGTGAGCTATTACTATTGACGTCCTATTATCTAAAATTTTGATAATTGCATTTTGTATTATTTCCTCTGTTCCACTATCAACAGAAGAAGTTGCTTCATCAAGAAGAAGAATAGTCGGATTAAATAGTATAATTCTTATACAAGAAATTAGTTGACGTTGACCAACGGAAAGAGTTGTTCCTCTTTCCATCACATTAAAATCTAACTCACCTGGTAATTTTTTTATAAATTTTTCTGCTTTCACAGAATATATTGCATCCCAAATTTCTTGATCTGATATCCTTTTATTACCAAGAGTTAAATTGTTACGAATAGTGTCAGAAAACAAAAATATATCTTGAGGAACATATCCAAATTGTTTACGTAAAGTGCTGATACTATAATCTCTTAAATTTTTATTATCTAATAAGATTGTTCCTTTTTGATATTCATAAAATCTATTAATTAAATTAATAATAGAGGATTTTCCAGAACCCGTACTTCCAACGAGAGCTAAAGTTTCACCTGCTTTCACATTAAAATTAATGTTTTTTAAAACATAATTTTTTTTAGTATATGCAAACCATAAATTTTTAAATTCTAGACTACCTCTTACATGATTACTGTCATCAAATTTGTCATTATTAAATATTTTATCATCGTTGTCTAACAACTTAAATATTCTTATAGAACTTACTACTCCCATTTGCAAAACATTAAATCTATCTGCTATCATTCTGATAGGTCTAAAAAACATTTGAAGATACATGATAAAAGCAATTAAAATCCCTAAGCTAATTTCATCTTGTATTAACTGATAAGAACCATACCAAATCATTAAACCCATGCCTACAGCAGTAAAAAACTCCATAGCAGGAAAATATAATGAATAATATAAGACTGCCTTTAAATTCGCATTTAAATGATTTTTATTTATAAGTTTAAATTTGTCATATTCACGATCTTCACTAGCAAACAATTGAATTATATTCATCCCAATAATGTGTTCTTGAACATAAGAATTTAAATTAGCAACAGCTGTCCTTACGTTATTAAAAGAAATTTTAACCTTTTCTTTAAAAATATAGGTGACCAGGAATAAGACAGGTAAAGTCGATAGTGTTATTAAGGTTAACTTCCAATTAATAAAAAACATAATTATCAATATTCCTAGAAGTTGTAATATATCACCTATTATAGAAGCAAGTCCTTGTCCAAAAACTTCAGCTATTGTTTCTATATCTGAAATATTTCTAGTAACAATCTTTCCAATGGGAGTGGTATCAAAAAATCTTAATTTTAAACTCTGAAGATGAGTAAATAATTTTATTCGTAAATCTTTAACAATATTTTGTCCTATCCAACCTGATAAATAAGTATGATAATATTGAGCTACACCTTGAAAGATCAATAGAATAATAAGAATAGTTATCATATTTAATAATCCATAATAGTCATTAAAAGCAACATAATCATCTATAATTAATTGCACTATATAAGGTCTTATTGGCATTAATACAGATAAAGAAAACGTAAAAAAAATAAGTAAATAGAATTGTTTAATATAAGGCTTACAATAAATAAAAAGACGCTTGAGTATTTTATAATCAATAAAATTTCCACTTACAGAACTATTATCCATATCTAATTTTAATTTCTAGGTTTCCAATTATTGGGATACGAAATTTCTTTTAAATAGAGCCCTCCGGAGAAAACCGAAAGACCAGCATTTTTTCTATCCCCACTTAAAATTATTTTTTCAAAATCTTTTAAATTCATTTTACCTTCATTTAATTGTAACATCGTTCCAACTATTGTTCTCACCATACCTCTCAAAAATCTATTTGATTCAATTTCAAAAATAAAATCATTATTATTTGCCGACCATTGTATTTTTTTGACTGAACATCTATAATGAGTAACATCTGTTTTAACTTTACAAAAACTTTTAAAGTCTTGGTTGGATTTAAGTATTTCACAAGCATCATTCAATAAATTAATATTTATTTTTTTATTATAATAATATGATAAATCTTTTAGAAACGGATTTTTATTGATATGCATTTTATAAATATATTTTCTATTAATTGCATCATGACGAGCATGTAACTGTTCCGATACATTTATAGAATCATTAACCGAAATATCAGACGGTAGAATGGAATTAGTTTTATAAAGGAATTCTGAAATATTAATTTTTTCATCATAATCAAAATGAGCCACTTGATTAATTGCATGTACTCCAGCATCTGTTCTTCCCCCTCCAATAGTTTTAATTTTTTTTCCAAAGAATTTATACAAGGAATCATTTAATTCAGATTGTATTGTATTAGCATTTTTTTGTGTTTGCCAGCCGTGATATCTTGTTCCAACATAAGAAATATATAAAAAGTATCTCATGAAATAAATTTAGGAATGTAAATAACCATTAATTAATTTTAACATAAAATAAATTTAAAATAAATGATGCAAAGAATACAATCAATTTTTTTATTGTTAGTAACTATAAGTTTAGCTTCTACTTTCTTTTTTCCACTATGGCAAAAATTGCACTACGAAATAGAAAATAACCAAACTAACATTAAAGAAATAGAAACTTTATACATATATGAACTAGTCTATGAAAAAAAAAATACAAATGAAGGTAATTCAAAAATTTTAACTAGAAAATCACACATTATCATTTTAATTTTCATAGGTATTGTCTTATCTTTTTATTCGATTTTTCAATACAAAAATAGGTTACAACAAATAAAAATTGGAGCTGTAAATTCATTAGTTATGTCATTATCAATTTGTGTTATTTTATATGAATTATTTTACGTTAATGGAACAATAAAAAATGATTATGATATAAATATATTGATTTCATTTTATCTAATTCTTGCAGCATTAATATTTAATTCTCTAGCGAATAGGTTTATCAGAAAAGATGAAATTTTAGTCAATGAGTCTGACAGAATAAGATAAAGGAATTTGTGTCATTATGACATTATAGTATATTTGGAACAATTTTTGTGAATAACTCTTTAAATATTTTAATAACATGAAAGCAAAAGGAAACATATCAATTAATACGGAAAACATTTTCCCTATAATTAAAAAATTTCTTTATTCAGATCAAGATATATTTTTAAGAGAACTTGTTTCAAATGCCGTTGATGCTACACAAAAACTAAAAAGACTTTCTTCATTAGGGGAATACAAAGGAGAAATCAAAGACGAAACTATTAATATTACTATCGACAAAAAGAAAAAAACTATTACTGTTTCTGATAAGGGCATTGGGATGACTGGGGAAGAAATCAATAAATATATTAATCAAATTGCATTTTCTGGAGCAACAGAATTTTTAGAAAAATATAAAAACAAAGGTGATGAACAACAAATAATTGGACATTTTGGATTGGGCTTTTATTCAGCATTTATGATTTCGGATAAAGTTGAAATTAATTCTAAATCTTATAACAAAAAATCTAAAGGAGCATACTGGACTTGTGGTGGAAACACTGAATATGAAATAAGAGATTGTTCTAAAAATGATGTAGGAACGGACGTTATTTTGTATTTAACAAAAGAATCAAATGAATTTTTAAACGAATCTAAAATTCAAGAAATTCTTAATAAGTATTGTAAATTTCTACCAATTAAAATCAAATTTGGTGAAAAAGATGAGTCAGTTGAAGACGGAAAAGACAAAGAAGGTAATCCCAAATATAAAACAGTTAAAGTTGATAATATAATTAATAATACTAATCCAACTTGGATCCAAAGTCCAAATAATTTAAAAGATGAAAATTATCTTTCGTTTTATAAAGAATTATATCCTTTTGTAGAAGATCCGTTATTTTGGATACATCTAAATGTAGATTATCCATTTAATTTAACTGGCATTTTATACTTCCCCAAAGTAAAAAATGATTTTGAATTACAAAAAAATAAAATTCAATTGTACTCAAAACAAGTATTTATTACTGATGAAGTAAAAGATATAGTTCCTGAATTTTTGATGTTATTACACGGAGTAATAGATTCTCCAGATATTCCATTAAATGTGTCAAGGAGTTATCTACAATCAGACAGCAATGTAAAAAAAATCAATACATATATAACCAAAAAAGTCGCAGATAAATTAAAGGAACTTTTTGATGAAGACAGAAAAACTTATGAAAAAAAATGGAATGATATAGGAATATTTGTGAAATACGGAATGATATCTGAAGAAAAATTCTATGAAAAAGCTTTAGATTTTGCTCTATTTGAAAGTATTAATGGAAAATTCAGAACGATTCCAGAATATCAAAAATTTGCTAAAAAAAATCAAACAGATAAAAATAAAAATACTGTTATTCTTTATACGTCTAATCCAGACTCTCAAGATGTATATATAGAAAATGCAAAAAAGAAAAATTATGATATAATTATTCTAAATGGAGCAATAGACAGTCATTTTATCAACCACTTAGAACAAAAATTAGAAAAAACTCTCTTAAAAAGAATAGATTCTGATGTGATAGATAGATTAATAGATAAAGATGAAAAAAAGGAATCTGTAATTACAGAAAAAGAAAAGGAATCAATAAAAAAAATATTTGAAGGGGTAATTAATAATAAGAATGCTGCTGTTAATGTTGAAGCTCTAAATGTAGATGATTCTCCTGTGATTGTAACTCATCCAGAATTTATGAGAAGAATGCAAGACATGGCTAAAACAAGTGGTTCTAATCCTTTTATGATGGGAGCTTCTGTTGAAATGATTACTGTTTCGATTAACGGCAATCACAAAATAACTCAAAAAATAATTAATACTAAAACTAAAAAATCTAAAGAAAAAATTGCATCTCAAGCTTATGATTTAGCATTATTATCACAAAACATGTTATCTGGTTCCAACATGACTGATTTTATTAAAAGAAGTATTGAAATAATTTCTAAATAATACTTGAACATAATAATTACCTAATATTTATAATATTTTTACGTTTAATTGTATATCATGCAAATTAGAAATATCATATTGCTCTTTTTATATATTAGCTGTGTTAGTATAGTTAAAAGTCAAAACTTGAATTCAAATATTTTTAAATTAAATTCTGATTCTATTTCTGCCAAAAGTCTACTTGCTACTTTTAAAAAAGATTCTACTTTAATTCAAGAGAAAAAGGAAAAAAAGAATTTTTATTTTGGGAAAAAAACAAAAAAAGGATTTACAAAAACAAAATCTGGCCGAAAACTTGTGTATGAAAATTTTAATTATATAAAGACTCCGGAACAAATTGATCCTTATGTTAGAGATATTTATTGGTTCAATAAGAAAAAAAGAAAAATAATCAGAACAAAAAAAATAGATAACGACAATATGATGTTACATGGACCTTATATCAAAAAAATAGGAGAAACTGTTATCGAACAAGGCAATTTTTTTCATGGGCTAAAGCATAACAGATGGGTAAAACTTAATAGTGTTGATATATTACAAGACAAAGAGAAATATCATCTTGGATGGCCAGAAGAATCCAAAAAGTCTTATTGGGACTATTCTAAAAAAAATCTAAAAGAAATAATTCCAATTCAATATGGAGAAAAAGATGGATATTATTATGCGTTTCATAAAAATGGAAATTTAGCTGCAAAAGGAGAATATCAATTTGATAGTCAAGTGGGAATATGGACTGAATACTTTATGAAAAATGGTAGAAAAAAAAGGGAAGTTAATTTTTTTCAAGACCCCTTCAGTAAAGATTATCACCCCATAATCACAAAAGAATGGAGTTTAAATGGTAAATTAATTTATGACCGAAATGTTTTTCTAAAAAAAGTCAACAAATAAGGATGATAAACAGGTGATTTTAACAAAATTTGATATATCATTTTTAAACTACAAAATTTATAAACCATAGATAAATCAATTTGAATTCAACAATAAACAAAAAAGTAAAATTAATTAGTCTCGGGCATATTGATTATCAGAAAGCATGGAAGAAACAGGAAAAAATTTTTAATAAAATAATAAATGTAAAAATTCAAAACAGAAAAGATAATAGTCAAATCCCAACAGAAAATTATATTTTAGTTTGTTCACATCCTCATGTTTATACTTTAGGAAAAAGCGGGAATGAAAAGCATCTTTTAATCAATAAAAAAATAATCAAAGAAAAAAAACTTGAGTATTATAAAATTAATAGAGGAGGTGATATAACTTATCATGGTCCTGGACAAATTGTAATTTATCCTATCCTGGACTTAGAAAATTTTTTCACTGATATTCACTTATATCTTAGAAAACTTGAAGAAGCGACAATTAGGACATTAAAGTATTTTAATATTGATGCTGGAAGAATTAATAAATTGACAGGAGTATGGGTAGACACAGAAAGTTCCAATCCAAAAAAGATTTGCGCAATGGGAGTGAAATGCAGTAGATGGGTAACTATGCACGGATTAGCATTAAATATATCTACTGATCTTAGTTACTTTAATAATATTGTTCCTTGTGGAATTAATGATAAAGCTGTAACATCAATAGAAAAAGAAACAAATAAAAAAATAAGTATCGATATTGTAAAAAATGAAATAGTAAATAATTTATCTAAGGTTTTTGAATTTGAATTAATCAATAAATAAATTTTGGGAAAGAAAATTAAAAGGAAAAAAGAAAAATCTACTCTTATTGAAGGAATAGTTGATCATGTCAACAAACGATATTGCTTCATTAAATCTGAAAAATTCAAAGAAGATACTAAAATATTAACGAAAAATATGAGAGGAGCTATTCATGGAGATAAAGTATTATTTTCTACAATCAACAATTATACTTTTAAAAATTTTGAGGGAAAAATAATAAAGATTGTAGAAAGATCAAGAAACACATTTATTGGAAAAATACAGGATAGTGGAGATTTTGCTTTTTTCATTCCAGATCACAAAAATATATTTACAGATTTTTTTATTAAAAAATCAAAAAATCAAAAAATAACAGAAGATTATAAGGTGTTGGTAAAAGTTAATAAATGGCATACCAGAGGTAAACCTGAAGCAATTATTATTAAAACTCTTGGAAAATCAGGTCATAATGAAACCGAAATAAATTCTATAATGTATGAATATAATTTACCTCAATCATTTTCGAAAAATGTAATATCAGAAACTAACAATCTTAAAAATAATATAGATGAGCAAGAAATATCAAAAAGAAAAGACATAAGGGAAATTCAAACTTTTACGATTGATCCTCGTGATGCTAAAGACTTTGACGATGCACTATCCATTAAAGAAACCAAAAATGGTTTTTATAATGTAGGAATTCATATAGCAGATGTAGCTCATTTTTTTTCTGAAAAAACTGAGATTAACAGGGAAGCAGAAAAAAGAGCTACGTCAGTCTATCTTGTAGACAGAACTATACCTATGCTTCCAGAAAAATTATCTAATTATCTATGCTCATTAAGACCAAATACCGACAGGTTAACATTTTCTATAATGTGTGATATCAATTTAAATGCTGAAATTAAAAACATATGGATTGGTAAAACAATAATTCATTCAGAAAAAAGATTTACGTATGAAGAAGCACAAAAAATAATAGAAAATGAAAATGGAAAATTTTCAAATGGTTTAAAAATTTTAAATTCTATAGCAAAAAAAATAAGAAAAAAAAGATTTGAATCAGGCGCTTTCAATTTTAGAACAAAAGAAATAGAGTTTAAACTAAATGAAAATAAAAAACCAATAAATATATATTTAAAAAAAAGAAGAGATTCTCATAAAATGATTGAGGAGTTCATGCTTCTAGCAAATAAAATTGTAGCCGAAAAAATTAGTGAAATAGAAACCCGTGATAAAAACAAATATACCTTTGTTTATAGAATTCATGAAGATCCTTCATTAGAAAAACTAATTGAATTAAAAAATTATATATCACAATTTGGATATACAATAAATACCGAAGAAAAAAATTTATCAGATTCTCTAAATCAATTAATGCAAAAAATAAAAGGGAAACCTGAAGAAAACTCAATAGAAAAATTCACTATAAGATCCATGTCAAAAGCAATATATTCTACAAGAAAAGAAAAGCATTTTGGTCTTGCTTTTAAAAACTATACCCATTTCACCTCACCAATAAGAAGATTCCCAGATATTATGGTTCATAGATTGTTGAATAGATATTTATTAGGGGAGAAAACAATCGATAAAAAATATTTTGATATATTATGTAAACATTCTTCAGCCATGGAATTAAATGCTACATCAGCTGAAAGAGAATCCATTAAATTTAAACAAGTAGAATATATGTCTCAATTTATTAATAAAAATTTTGAAGGCATAATATCTGGAATCACAGAATGGGGAATCTTTATTGAAATCATTAAAACACAATGTGAAGGACTTGTTAAAGTCTCATCGTTAAAAGATGATTATTATGAATTTGATAAAAAAAATATGAAAATTGTTGGAAAAAATTCAAAGAAAAAATATCAACTTGGACAAAGTCTAGTAGTTAAAGTAATTGATACGGATGTTGATAGAAGAACAATTGATTTAGAATTATTATGAAAAATATTATTGAAGAGTATCATAGTAAAATAAACGAGGAATTAAAAAAGCTAAATTTTAATAGTAAACCTAAAGAGCTTTATGATCCTATAAAATATATTCTCAAGATGAAAAGTAAAAGAGTAAGACCTGTCCTATCAATATTGGCTTATAAGTTAATGAATGAAGATTGGGAAAAAATAGTTAAACCATCTCTTTCTTTAGAATTATTTCACAATTTCACACTTATACATGATGATGTAATGGATAAAGCTATCATTAGGAGGGGTAATAAAACAATTCATGAAAAATGGAACAACAATATTGGAATCCTTTCAGGTGATCTTTTAATGATTTTTGCAAATGATTTATTATCGGAAATATCAGAAAAATTACTCCCGAAGATACTAAAAAGATTTAATGAAATTGCTAAAAGAGTTTGTGAAGGACAACAATATGATATGAGCTATGAAAAAGAAAACTCTATTAGTGAAAATAAGTACATAGAAATGATAAGACTCAAAACTGCTACTCTTTTAGGGTTTAGTCTTGAATTTGGAGGATACCTTTCAAATATGAAAAATTCAGAAATTGAAAAACTTTATCAATTTGGAGAACTCATTGGAATAGGGTTTCAATTAAAAGATGACTACTTAGATGTTTATGGAAATGAAAAATTTGGAAAAAAAATTGGAGGAGATATTATCGCAAATAAAAAAACATATCTATCTATTAAAGCATATGAAATAGCTTCAAGAGAAGACCAAAAAGTTCTAGATTATTGGAGAAGTAATAAAAAAAAAATAATAAATGAAAAAATAAAAAGGGTGACTGAAATATTTAATAAATTAAACATCAAAAAATTAACTGAACAAAAAATAAATTTATTTTTTGACAATGCGCATAAAAAACTCGATAGCTTAAATTTTGATGATTACAAAAAAAAAGAACTAAAAAATTATTTAAAATTATTATTAAATCGATTTATTTAACTATTTATTCGAAGAGATTGAGATATCATCAAGCACAGAAACAAAAGATCTGTTTTTTCTTCCTTTTTTAAATTCAACAAATCCATTCTTTAAGGCAAAAAGAGTATGATCTTTTCCCATACCAACATTCTGCCCAGCATTATGAGTAGTCCCTCGCTGTCTAAGAATTATATTCCCAGCAATTATTTTTTGTCCTCCATAAATTTTTATTCCAAGCCTCTTACTTTCAGACTCTCTTCCATTTTTTGAACTACCTGCTCCTTTTTTATGTGCCATGTTACTTTATATTTTTAATTAGTACTTTAGATAAAGATTGTCTATGACCATTTTTAATTTTATATCCTTTTCTTCTTTTTTTTTTAAAAACAATTATTTTGTCATCCTTGATGTGATCTAAAATTTCACCAGTAACTTTTGCTCCCGAAATAACAGGTTTCCCAACATTGATCTTTCCCTTATTTTCAGTGAATAAAACATTCGTAAAATCAATCGAATTACCTACTTTCTTATTTATTCTTCCGGTATAAATAAACTTCCCTTTTTCGACTTTGTATTGTTTTCCAAAAATATCAACTATAGCATACATGGAGTAAAAACTTAGTATTTTAAAATAGTTTGCAAATTTAAAAGAATTAAATAACTAATCAAACTTGATACTGACAATAAATAAAAAAGTAAAAAAAAAATAGAAAAGCTTATAAATTTGTTTGGATTCTTTAATCTTTTTTTTCAATATTGTAAAGCCTGGATTAAGATGATTAGTATCAATGAATTTTGATCTTTGTCGCTTCCAAACAAAACGTAATATAAACCACTTTGACTAAGTTAGATTAGTTATGATTTTTATTGTGACTCAGGTTCGTGTTTTGTACCTGTAAAATCACTTTGACTGTAAGAGTATGAGCAAGAATAATGAACCAATATTAAATGACAACAAAGACAGATTTGTTCTGTTTCCAATAGAACATGATGATATATGGAAATTTTACAAAAAAGCAGAAGCAAGTTTTTGGACAGCAGAAGAAATTGATCTTAGTCAAGATCTAAAAGATTGGGAAAATCTTAATGATGGTGAAAGACATTTTATTACTCATGTATTAGCTTTTTTTGCTGCAAGCGATGGTATAGTGAATGAAAATCTTGCTGAGCATTTTGTTTCAGAAGTTCAGTATACAGAAGCTAAATTTTTTTATGGATTTCAAATTGCCATTGAAAACATCCATTCAGAAACTTACTCACTTTTAATAGATACGTATGTGGAAGATCCAAAGGAAAAAAACAATCTATTACACGCAATTGAAACTCTCAACTGTGTTAAGAAAAAAGCAAACTGGGCTTTAAAATGGATTGATAATGGCACGTTTGCTGAAAGGTTGATTGCATTTGCTGCAGTAGAAGGAATTTTCTTTTCCGGAAGTTTTTGTTCAATTTTTTGGCTGAAGAAGAGAGGTTTAATGCCAGGATTAACATTCTCTAATGAATTGATTTCAAGAGATGAAGGATTACATTGTGATTTTGCATGTCACCTATATACAAAACATGTAATTAACAAGCTCCCTGAAAAAACGGTAGTTAAAATTATTAAAAATGCTGTTGATATGGAAAAAGAATTTGTGACGGATGCACTACCAGTAAAACTGATTGGAATGAATGCAGACCTTATGTGTCAATATATAGAATTTGTTGCTGATAGATTACTTGTTGAACTAGAGTGCTCTAGAGTTTATAACTCGAAAAATCCATTTGATTTTATGGAGATGATTTCTTTACAAGGAAAAACAAATTTCTTTGAGAAAAGAGTTGCTGAATATCAAAAAGCAAATGTGCTCAAAAAAGATGATGAAGTTGATCATCCTAAATTTTCTTTAGACGAAGAATTTTAATAATACTTATGCTAGTAGTAAAAAGAGACGGAAGAAAAGAATCAGTAAAATTTGACAAGATAACTGCGCGAATTGAAAAACTAAGTTATGGTCTAAACACAAAATATGTTAAAACAATTGAAATAGCTAAAAAAGTTATTGATGGTTTATACGATGGAGTTTCAACCCAAGAACTTGATGAACTAGCAGCGGAAACAGCAGCAACATTGACAACAAAACATCCAGACTATGCAACATTAGCTGCTAGAATTGCTATTTCTAATTTACACAAAACTACAAGCAAATCTTTTTCTAATACAATGAAAAGATTATACACATATGTAAGTATAAAAACAGGAGAAAACGCATCTCTTCTTTCAAAAAAAGTATATGGAATAATTAATAAAAATGCTGCTATTTTAGATTCTTCAATTATATATGATAGAGATTTTAGCTATGATTATTTTGGATTTAAAACTCTAGAAAAATCATATCTTTTGAGATTGGATGGTAAAGTAGTTGAAAGGCCACAACATATGTTAATGAGAGTTGCAGTAGGAATACATCATGATGACATTGATGCTGTACTAGAAACATATACTCTATTATCTGAAAAATGGTTTACTCATGCTACACCAACACTCTTTAATGCGGGAACACCAAAACCACAACTTTCATCATGTTTCTTATTAACAATGCAAGAAGACAGTATTAATGGTATTTATAATACTTTAAAACAGTGTGCTAAAATTTCACAATCTGCTGGAGGAATAGGATTAAGTATTCATAATATTAGAGGAACTGGATCTTATATTAAAGGAACAAATGGGTTTTCCAATGGGATAATTCCCATGTTAAGAAATTTTGATATGACTGCAAGATATGTAGACCAAGGAGGAGGAAAAAGAAAAGGAAGTTTTGCAATATATTTAGAACCATGGCACTGTGATATATTTGAATTTCTGCAATTGAAAAAAAATCACGGGAAAGAAGAACTCAGAGCTAGAGATTTATTTTATGCTATGTGGATTCCAGATTTATTCATGAAAAGAGTCGAAAATAATGAAAATTGGTCTTTATTTTCTCCAGATGAAGCAATTAATTTACATGAATTCTATGGAGAAAAATTTGAAAAACTTTACACAAAGTATGAATCAGAAGGTTTAGCAAGAAAACAAGTGAAAGCTCAAGATCTTTGGTTTGAAATACTTGAAGCACAAATAGAAACTGGGAATCCTTATATTCTATATAAAGATCATGCCAACAACAAATCCAATCAAAAAAATCTGGGAACCATAAAATCTTCAAATCTATGTACTGAAATTATTGAATACACATCTCCAGATGAAGTTGCTGTATGTAATCTTGCTTCTTTAGCATTAAATAAATTCGTGAAAGACGACAAGACCTATGATCACCAGAAACTGTATGAAATCACAAAGGTGATAACGGGAAATTTAAACAAAGTGATTGATGTAAATTACTATCCAATAGAAGAAGCAAAAAATTCAAATATGAGGCATAGACCTATAGGTATTGGGGTTCAAGGTCTTGCAGACACCTTTATATTAATGAGATATCCTTTTGATTCAAAAAAAGCAAGAAAATTAAATAAAGAAATTTTTGAAACAATTTATTTTGCCGCAATGGAGGCTTCTATGGAGCTTTCAAAAGATATAGGTCCTTATGAATCATATAAGGGTTCTCCAGTTTCGAAAGCTATTTTTCAGTTTGACATGTGGGGAGTAACGCCAGAATCTAAAAGATGGAATTGGATAGAATTAAAACAAAAAGTAAAAAAATATGGTGTTAGAAATTCTTTATTATTAGCACCAATGCCTACGGCTTCAACATCACAAATTTTAGGAAACAACGAATGTTTTGAACCTTATACATCTAATATTTATACAAGAAGAGTATTATCAGGAGAATTCATTGTAGTTAACAAACATCTTTTAAATGATTTAATTAATCTAGGGCTTTGGAATGACAATATGAAAGATAAATTAATGGAACAAAATGGGTCAATACAAAATATAAAAGAAATACCTGAAAATATAAAACTTCTTTATAGAACAGTATGGGAAATTTCTCAAAAAAATATTATTGAGATGGCTGCTGATAGAGGAGCTTATATATGTCAAAGTCAAAGTATGAATATTCATATGCAAGATGCGAATTTTGGAAAATTAACTTCTATGCACTTCCATGCATGGAAATTAGGATTAAAAACTGGATTGTATTATTTAAGAACAAAAGCAGCAGCTGATGCAATCAAGTTTACAATAGTAAAAGAAGAACGGAAAAATTCTGAAAATAAAGAAATAGAAAATCAGGAAGCAATTCAATGTTCTACTGATGATTCTGATAATTGTGAAACGTGTGGCAGTTAATAGAATTTATAATAAATTCACAGATTCCATGATATTATCTGAAATATATTTTTGAATGATTCCATATTCATCAGTATAAATTAGTAAAGCATCTATATTATCATTTTTTTTTATTATATCTATTGACTGTTTTAATCCTAAAACCATAAATGCTGTGGCATAAGCATCAGCTTCAATACATTTATCCGAAAAAACTGTAGCACTTAATAAATTAGATGATGCCGGAAATCCAGTTCTTGGATCTATAGTGTGGAAAATTTTTAAACCTTTATTAATATAATAATTTTTATAATTTCCTGAAGTAGCAATCGATTTATTGAGAAGAGTGACATAAGCAATTAAATTATTATAATTATTTCCTTCAACTGGTTCTTCAATACCTATTTTCCAATAATCATGATTCTCAGATTTTCCGTTACATCTAATTTCGCCTCCAATTTCAATCATAAAATTATTAATATCGTTTTTCAATAAAAAATCACTAACTATGTCTACAGCATAACCTTTAGCTATAGAACTAAAGTCTAAATAAATTTCAGGGTCACTTCTAACTGCTATTTTGTTATTAAAATATATTTTATTGTATCCTATATTTTTTAAGGAATTAAGAATTATTGAAGTATCCGGAATTATTGTAATTTCTTTAGGTCCAAAACCCCACAAATTGACTAATGATCCAATAGTAGGATCAAAAGCACCATAAGTCTTCTGATAAATCTTTTCACTAGTTTTTAAAATTGTAAATAAAGTATTGCTAATATTATGAAGTGTATCTAATTTGTTTAAATTAGAAATTTCAGAATCCGCTATATAAGTTGATAAAGAATTATTAAAATTAATCAAAATAGAATCTATTTTTTCTTTATAATTTATATGTTGATTATGAAAATACTTTACATTATAAGGTATTGCCCCCATAGTGGTTCCAACAATAGTAAAAAAATAGTTTTTTTTGTTCTTATAATTAACTATTGTTAGAAAAACTCCTATAAAAAATAAAATAAATATCAAGTAGCGCATATAAATTATTTTTAAATTAGTAAAAAAGTATTTATGAGAGAAGAATATCTTCAAGCAAATAATAACTTAACTAAAAAAGATAAAGAATTTGAGAATTCTTTGAGACCATCATCTTTAAAAGAATTCTTTGGTCAAGAAAAAATTATCAGTAATCTTAAAGTTTTTATTCAGGCAGCAAATAAGAGAAAAGAATCTCTTGATCATGTGTTTTTACATGGTCCTCCAGGACTTGGAAAAACAACATTATCATATATAATTGCAGATGAATTAAATTCGAATATTAAAATAACATCCGGACCAATACTTGATAAGCCTAGTGACCTAGCTGGACTTCTCACCAACTTAGAAATAGGAGATGTTTTATTTATAGATGAAATCCATAGAATGAGTTATGCAATTGAAGAATACTTATATTCTGCAATGGAAGATTATAAAATTGATATAATGATAGATAGTGGCCCTAGTGCTAAAACTGTTCAAATAAAATTAAATCCTTTTACCCTAATTGGAGCAACTACGAGATCTGGTTTATTATCTGGAGCATTAAGATCTAGATTTTCAATAAATTCAAGATTAGAATATTATAGTGCCAGTACTCTAAAGAAAATAATTAGAAGATCTTCTAAAATACTAAATATTCAAATAGAAGAAGATGCTGCTATAGAAATATCTAAGAGAAGTAGAGGTACTCCAAGAATATTAAATAATTTGTTGAGGAGAATTAGAGACTTTGCTGAAATAAAGGGAGAGGGAAAAATAACTAAAAAAATAACTAAAGTAGCCTTAGAAGCATTAAATATAGATCACAGTGGATTAGATGAAATGGATAACAGGATTATAAGAACCATTATTGAAAAATTTAATGGCGGGCCAGTTGGAGTAAAAACAATAGCAACAGCTTGCAGTGAAGAAGCTGATACGATAGAAGAAGTCTATGAACCATATCTTATTCAAAAAGGCTTCTTAAAAAGAACATCGAGGGGCAGGGAGACCACTGAATTAGCATACAAGCATTTAAATATTCCAATTTCTTCCACCAATCAAAGTCTTCTTTTTGGATAAATGTATAGTAGATCAATTCAAAAAAACACAGACTTAATAAAAAAAATTGCACTAGAATTAGGATTTAATGATTGTAAAATATCTAAAGCAAGATTTTTGAAAGAAGAAGAAAAAAACTTTAATGATTGGCTCAAAAAAAATTATCATGGAAAAATGAGCTATCTTGAAAAAAATTTTGATAAAAGACTAGATCCTAGAAAATTAGTTCATGGTGCTAAATCTGTTATTTCAATGTCTTATAATTATTATCCAAAAAAAAAATTAAAAACAAAAAATAATTTCCTGATTTCCAAATATGCATATGGAAAAGATTACCATTACATAATAAAAAATAAACTTCAAATCCTACTTAGAAAATTAAAAGAAAAAGTAGGAAATATTAATGGAAGAGTTTTTGTTGATTCAGCTCCTGTTCATGAGAGAGCCTGGGCTAAACAAAGTGGTATAGGATGGGTTGGAAAAAACTCTTTGATCTTAAATAAAAAATATGGTAGTTTCTTTTTTTTAGCAGAAATAATATCTGATTTGGAATTAGAATCAGATTATCCCATTAAAGATTATTGTGGTACATGCACAAAGTGTATGGATGCGTGTCCTACAAATGCAATCACACAACCACAAGTTGTTGATGGCAGTAAGTGTATATCATATCTTACCATTGAACTAAAAGAAGAAATTCCAAAAAGATTAGAGAATAATTTAGAAGATTGGATTTTCGGATGTGACATATGTCAAGATGTGTGTCCATGGAATAAATTTTCAATTTTTCATAATGAAAAAGAATTTTATCCTAATCAAAAATTACAACAAATGACCAAAGACAATTGGATTGAAATGACTGAGGAAACATTTAAAATAATATTTAAAAACTCTGCTATACAAAGGACAAAATTTAAAGGAATAAAAAAAAATATCAGAGCAGTATTAAATAAAAAATAAATTTCTTTTTTTAACTAATTTTATAAGTCTGGATCAAATTAAATTTTACATTAAATATAATTTTGTGTCATAATCCTTCTAGTTATGAACTTTAATAAATTTAGAAATTTATTTTTTATAATTTTTTTATTAGGCTATGAATCTTTATGTCAAAAAGCTAAAATTGAAGTAGGACCAAATAATATATCAATTAACGGGAATTTAAATGTCACTATAACAATAGAAAACGAAATTTTAAAAAGTTATAGTGAATTTCCTAAAATAAAAGGATTTGATAAAAGAAGTAGGTCTTCTTCTAGTTCAACTAATTATATAAATGGAAAAATGTCAACTTCACAAAGTATAATTCAAAGCTATATTCCTAAAAATATAGGAACAGTAATTATACCTTCATTTTCGATGCAAATAAATAATCAAAAAATTATTTCAAAAGAAATAAAAATTGAAATTTCAGATAAAAAAAATGAACCAAAAAAAGATCCATTTAATAATTATTTTGACCCATTTAATAATTATTTTGATCAGAATGAAGAGAATGATTTTATAGATATTAAAGCTGATGCTTTTCTTAGTCTGAATACAAATAAGAATGAGGTATTTGTGGGAGAAGGTTTTACAACTACTTTATCATTTTTTGTAAGTGAAAAAAATCAAGCTGATATGAGATTTTATGATCTAGGAAGACAGCTAGCTGAAATTGTAAAGAAAATAAAACCTTCAAATTGTTGGGAAGAAAATTATAATATAGAAAGTATTAATAGTTTACCAACAAAAATAAATGGAAAAAGCTATAATCAATATAAAATATTTGAAGCTACTTATTTTCCATTTAATAAGGGTAGAATATTTTTTCCAGAATTGAGTTTAAATCTAATTCAATATCAAATATCTACAAAACCTTCGTTTTTTGGTCAGAACAAAAAAGAGAAAATAAAAAAATTCTTTTCTAAATCAAAAACTATAAATGTAAAAGAATTGCCTCCACATCCTTTAAAAGAAAATGTTGTTGTTGGTGAATTTAAATTAAAAGAAAATATTGATTCTAATGAAATAAAAACTGAAAAAAGTTTCAATTATGAGTTTGAAATTATTGGAACCGGTAATATAAACGCAATAAGAAAACCAAATTTCAAAATCAAAAATTTTGATTTTTATCCTCCAAATATTCTTCAAAAAATTATAAGAAAAAATAAAAAAATTTCAGGCTCAAAAAAGTTTCAATATTATGTTATTCCAAATGAGCCTGGAATTTATGATTTTAATAATATTAATTGGGTTTTTTTCAATACCCTAGAAAAAAAATATGACACATTGAAATCTAAAGTAATAGTGAATGTAAAAGGAGAAAGTACTAAAAATAAAAACATAGAATCTAATGATTATGACAATTTTTATAATAAAATAGAATCACAAGAAAATAAAATGATAAAAAGGAAAAAAAAGAACTATTATACATTTTTTCTTAATTTTACTCTTTTATCCTTAATGACGGTCATTATCATTTTATTATTAAATAATAGGAAAAATGAGTAATTCTTTTGGTAAAATATATAAAATTTCCACTTTTGGAGAATCACATGGAGAAGCTATTGGTATTATTATTGATGGTTGTCCTGCTGGATTGAAGATTGAAACTTCAGAAATACAAAAAGAACTAGATAGAAGAAAACCTGGGCAATCAAAAATCACTTCTCAAAGAAAAGAATCAGATGAAATAAAATTTCTGTCAGGAATTTTTGAAGGTAAAACAACAGGAATGCCTATCGGACTATTCATAACAAACAAAGATCAAAAAAGCAGCGATTATGACCATGTTTCCCAAAAATATAGGCCATCACATGCCGATTACACTTATCAGAAAAAATACAAGGTTAGAGATTATAGAGGTGGAGGAAGAAGTTCCGCAAGAGAAACAGCAAATTGGGTTGCTGCTGGTGCTATTGCAAAAAAATTTTTATCAACTAAAAAAATTTTCATTCAAGCATATGTATCAAAGGTGGGAAATATTGGTATTGAAAAAAATTATAAAGAGTTAAATTTGGATAATTCAGAGAATAATATAGTTAGATGTCCTGATAATGAATATGCAAGTAAATTTATTAATTTAATAGATAAAACTAGAAAAAATAGAGACACTATTGGTGGAATAATTACCTGTATAATAAAGGGATGTCCCGTTGGATTAGGTGAACCTATTTTTGAGAAACTTCATGCAAATTTAGGAAAAGCAATGCTTACAATAAATGCAGTCAAAGGATTTGAATTTGGTAGTGGTTTTAGTGGCGTTGAAATGAATGGATCAAAACATAATGATCAATTTCAAATAGTAAATAAAAAAGTAAATACAAAAACAAACTATTCAGGAGGTATACAAGGAGGAATATCTAATGGGGAAGATATTTATTTTAACGTTGCATTCAAACCTGTTTCTACCATTATGAAAAAACAAAATACTATAAATAATAAATTAGAAGAAGTTAAAATTGATGGAAAAGGGAGACACGATCCGTGCGTAGTCCCTAGAGCTGTTCCTATTGTCGAAGCAATGGCTGCAAATGTACTTATTGATTATTACCTTATAAATTTAAAACACAAAATATAGTGAAAAAGATACCTTTACATTCCAAAATTATATTAGGACTAATATTAGGCCTCTTTTTTGGTATACTATCAGTATTTATAGGAATAAGTCAATTTACTATAAACTGGATCATGCCCTTTGGTACCATCTTTGTTAAAATGTTAAAACTTATTGCCGTTCCCTTAATTTTAATGTCTCTAATTGATGGAGTATCAAATTTATCTAACGCAACTAAACTATCTAGAATAGGTGGAAAAACTTTTTCAATATATATTATTACAACTGTTGTAGCAATAATTATTGCATTGTTTCTAGCTAATGTTGTTCAACCAGGTAATGCTTTCCCTGAAGAAAAAAGAATTGAATTAAAAAATAAATATGCACCGGATGCATCACTTAAGATAACTGATGCTTCTAAGTTGAAAAATACAGGTCCTTTGCAAATGATGGTTGATATTGTTCCAGATAATTTTTTTGGAGCTGCAAGTAATAATCAAAATATGCTTCAAGTTATATTTTTTGCAATTTTATTTGGAATAGCTTTAATAATGACTCCAAAAAATGAAGCTCAACCGGTAAAAAACTTTATAAGTGGTACTAATAAAACGATTATAAAAATTGTGGAAATTATTATGAATTATGCACCAATTGGTGTTTTTGCTCTACTTGCGGGTCTAATAGCTGATTTAGCTGGTGATAATCCAAATGAAATTTTAACAACTCTTAAACCTCTTGTAATTTATGCAATTACAGTATTAGTTGGTTTAAGTATAATGGTAATTATCATATATCCAATTATTATTAATTTGGTGGCCAAAGTAAAATTTAAAGATTTTTTCAAAGCAATTTTTCCAGCACAAATGTTAGCATTTTCAACCAGTTCTAGTGCTGCAACCCTTCCAGTAACAATGAAAAGAGTAGAAAAAAACTTAGGAGTTTCTGAAGAAATATCAAGCTTCGTGCTACCTCTAGGAGCCACCATCAATATGGACGGAACAAGTATTCATCAAGCCATTTCTGCCGTATTTATTGCCCAAGCTTTTGGTCAAGATTTAACATTAATGGATCAATTAACAATTGTGATAACTGCTACTTTATCTTCAATAGGTGCCGCTGCTGTTCCTGGTGCCGGTTTAATCATGCTTGTCATCGTATTGGGAGCAATTGGCATTGATCCACAAGGATTAGCATTAATTATAGCTATTGACCGTCCTTTAGATATGTGTAGAACAGTAGTAAATGTTACCGGTGATGCAACTGTAGCGAGTATTGTCGCTTCCACTGAAGGAGAAAAATTAACTTATAAAAATTATGAATAATGTAAATATATATATCGAATCAAATCCAAATCCAAATTCACTTAAGTTTGTTACTAATTCGATGCTAGTTGACGAAGGAGTCGTAAAAGATTACCCAAATATAGCAAGGGCAGACGACTCCCCTTTAGCAAAAAAATTATTTGGGTTTTCTTTTGTTAAAAGAGTTTTTATAATGAGCAATTTTATTACCATAACAAAAGATGAAAAAATTTCATGGGAAGAAATAAAAATGGAATTACGTGATTACATAACAAGGTATCTTGAAGAAGGAAATGTTATTATTTCTTCAAATAAAGAAAAGCAACTAAACAAACTAAAATCTAAGAATAACAATATAGATGAAAAAATTAAAAAAATCCTTGATGAATACATTAAACCAGCAGTTGAACAAGATGGTGGAGCAATAAATTTTGAATCTTATAAAAATGGAAAAGTAATTGTTTCTTTACAAGGAGCATGTAGCGGTTGTCCTTCATCTACAATTACATTGAAATCCGGTATTGAAAATTTGCTTAAAAGATTTATTCCTGAAGTAAAAGAAGTAATTGCAGAAGAAATTTAAAATATTAAATTTTCACAGACCATTGAGTCCCTTTATAGGAGTCCTTTAACTCTATTCCCATCTCTAATAATTTGTTTCTGATACTATCTGATTTTTTATAATTTTTATTAATTCTTGCTTCTTCTCTGTTTTTAATTGCTTTATTAATTTCATTAATTGAAATTTTTCTCTCTTTTAATAAAATTAAGTTTAATTGATTTAAAAATTTTTCCGGAGGTTCAGAAAATAAGCCTAACCATTTTCCTATTTTTTTAATTAAAGATATAAACTCAAGAATTTCATCTTTGTTCTTAGAATTTGTAGTTATAAAATTAAACTTTCTAACCATATCAAAAACTGTTGCAAAAACACTAGGAGTATTAATATCATTATTCATTGCTATAATAATTTTATTAAATTCTTGAGAAAATGTATTATACTTTTTAGTTATTCCATTTGTAGTATTTCCTAAAATATGCTTAGCGTACTTCAAAGCAGAATATATTCTTATCAAACCAATAATTGATTGTTTTATTTGTTTTGAATTAAAATTTAAAGGGGACCTATAATGAACACTTAGTATCGTGTATTTTAATATCTCCGCATTATAATCACGAATAAAATCTCTTGCTTTAACAAGATTACCTAATGATTTTGACATTTTTTGATCATTAAAGTTTATAAAATTATTATGAACCCAATATTTAGCCATTTTTTTTCCAAATCTACTTTCAGATTGAGCAATTTCATTTTCATGATGTGGAAAAATTAAATCCATTCCTCCTCCATGAATATCAATTTCTTCACCAAGTAAAGCATAGGACATTGCAGAGCATTCTATGTGCCATCCGGGTCTACCAAATCCCCAAGGAGATTTCCATCCAGATTCTTCAGAATTGGATGGTTTCCATAAAACAAAATCAATGGGATTCTTTTTATCCATATTTATATCAACCCGATGTCCGCTAATTAAATCTTTGATGTTTTTACCACTCAATTTTCCATAATTTTTAAATTTATCAATAGAATAAAATACACTTCCATTTTTTTCATATGCAAATTTTTTACTAATAAGATCAAAAATAAATAAAATTATATCTTCTATATAATCTGTACACTTTGGATTTGAAGAAGCTTTAGGAATTTTTAACAGAGTAAAATCTTTTTCAAATTCAATTATAAACTTTTTTGAAATCTCTAATGGATGTTTATTAACTTCTTTGGACTTTTTTATGATTTTATCATCTATATCTGTATAATTATATACGTAATTAACACTATACCCTAAATACTCAAGCCAATTTCTAAGAAGATTAAAAAAAATTAATCCTCTAAAATTTCCTATATGTAATAAATCATATACAGTAGGTCCGCATACATACATTTTGACAATCTTTGGAGATAAAGACTTAAATTTTTCTTTTTTTTTAGTAAAAGAATTATATAGAGTGAAAAAATTCATTATTATTTATCCAAAATAAATAATTTATAATTCAATAATTTGATTAAAATTAAAAAAAGTTAAATTTGCACTACTAAATTAATTGGAAGCGGGGACTTTTGTCCCCATTTTTTTTAAATAAAATTATGGATACAAGCATACTAATAAAATCTTTCACAGAATTTGCAAAACAAAAAAATGTGGATAGACCAACAATGATAAAAGTTTTGCAAGATGTTTTTAAAGCAATGATTAAAAAGAAATTTGGCCATGATGAAAATTTTGATATAGTAATCAATGCAGATAAAGGAGATTTAGCTATTTGGAGATTCCGAAATATTGTTGATGACAATTCTGAAGATATTTGGGATAATGATAAAATTTCATTATCTGAAGCCAAAAAAATAGAAAATGATTTTGAAATAGGAGAAGAAGTGGCTGAAGAAATCAAAATTGAGGACTTTGGGAGAAGAGCAGTAATTCTTGCAAAACAAACTCTAAATCAAAAAATTAATGATTTAGAAAAAGAAGTCGTAATAAAAAAATATGAAGATCTGGTTGGAGAAATAATAAATGGAGAAATATATCAAATTTTAAGCAGAGAAGTGTTACTTGTTGATTCAGAAGGAAATGAACTTTCACTTCCTAGATCAGAACAAATTCCAAAAGATAGATATAGAAAAGGTGAAAGTATGAGGGGAATAGTTTCATCTGTAGATCTGATAAGAGGCAATCCTAGAATAATAATATCTAGAACTAGTCCTAAATTTCTTGTAAAACTTTTTGAAAATGAAGTCCCAGAGATATTTGACGGATTAATTACTATTAAAAAAGTTGTAAGAGAGCCTGGAGAAAGAGCGAAAGTTTGTGTTGAGTCTTATGATGATAGAATTGATCCTGTCGGGGCTTGTGTTGGAATGAATGGATCCAGAATTCATTCAATAGTTAGAGAACTACAAAATGAAAATATAGATGTAATTAACTATACTGAAAACTTAGAATTATATATTAATAGAGCTTTAAGTCCTGCAAAAATTACTTCAGTCAATATTGATAAGGAAGAATCTAGGGTATCTGTTTATCTTAAGCCCGATCAAGTTTCCTTGGCTATAGGAAAAGGAGGACAAAACATAAAATTAGCAAGTAGACTTCTTGAATATGAAATAGACGTTTTTAGAGAATTAGATAATCAACAAGAGGAAGATGTCGATTTAGACGAATTTTCAGATGAAATAGATGATTGGGTAATAGACGAATTAAAGAGAATAGGTCTAGACACTGCAAAAGCTGTGTTAAATTTAGAAAAATCTGATTTAGTAAAAAGATCAGATTTAGAAGAAGAAACAGTTGAAGCAGTAAGGAAAACTCTACTAAAAGAATTTGAATAGAAAAATGGTGGAAAATACAATCTTAAGATTAGGACAAGTATCAAGAAAACTGAATGTTGGAAGAAATACTATTATTGAATTTCTTAAGAGAAAAGGATTTGATATTGATCCAAATCCAAATGCAAAAATTAATAATGAACTATTTCAAATATTAGCTAACGAATTTGAAAATTCTGCAGTAGAAAAAAAAGCTGCTTCAGATTTACAAATAGGGATTATTGAAGAAACAAAGAGTTTCAAAAAAGAAGAGAAAAAAGAAGAGAAAAAAGAAGAGAAAAAAGAAGAAATTTTAAATTTCAAAAGCGAAATTAAAATAATAGATAAAATTGATTTAGATAAAGAAAATATAAAAAAGGTTGCTTCATCAGATCAATCAAAGAAAAAAAGAAGACCAAGAAAAAGAATTATTTCAAAAAATAAAACTAAAGAGGATAATGACAAAAAACCAGATGAAAAAGAAGAAAAGAATAAAAAAATTAAGGAAAAAATAAAAAAAACACTGGCAAAATTAAGTGGTAATAGAGAAATTGATATCAATCGATCTAAATATAGAAAAGAAAAAAGATCACAAAGAGCAGAAGCAAAAGAAGAAGAAGAAATAAAAAAACAAGAATCATCCAAAATATTAAAAGTAACAGAATTTATTTCGGCTAACGATATTGCGAAATTAATGGAGGTATCAGTGAATAATGTAATAGCAAAATATATGGAAATAGGAATTTTCATTTCTATAAATCAAAGATTAGATGCCGAAACAATTAGTATTATTGCTGAAGAATTTGGATACAAAGTTGAATTTACAACGTCTGAAGAAGAAAAGATAGAACTAGAAGAAATTCCTGACAAAAAAGAAGACCTAATTGAAAGAGCCCCAATTGTCACAATTATGGGACATGTGGATCATGGGAAAACATCATTATTAGATTACATTAGACAATCTAAAGTAACTGAAAAGGAATCAGGAGGAATAACACAACATATAGGAGCATATGATGTAAATACGAAAAATGATAAAAGAATTGCTTTTTTAGATACTCCTGGACATGAAGCTTTTGCAGCCATGAGAGCTAGGGGTGCAAAATTAACTGACATAGTCATAATTGTTATTGCTGCAGATTCATCTGTAATGCCTCAAACAAAAGAAGCTATCAATCATGCAAAAGTAGCGGAAGTTCCAATAATTATTGCGATAAATAAAATAGATACTCCAAATGCAAATTCCGACAAAATAAAAGAGGAATTATCAAAAATAAATATTCTAGTTGAAGATTGGGGTGGTAAATTTCAATGTCAAGAAGTTTCTGCCAAAACAGGAAAAGGGATTAATGAATTATTAGAAAAAATAATAATTGAAGCTGAGATGCTTGAATTAAAGGCAAATCCAAACAAACCTGCATCAGGAACAATAATTGAATCTGAGCTAGACAAAGGAAGAGGCTATTTAACCACCTTAATGGTGCAAACAGGAAAACTAAAAAAAGGTGATATTGTATTATCAGGTTCATTTTTTGGAAAAGTTAAAGCTTTATTCAATCACAGAAATATAAGTCCCCCTGAAGTTCTTCCATCAACACCAATTCTAATGTTAGGATTGAATGGTGCTCCTCAAGCTGGAGAAAAATTTAATGTTATTAACTCAGAAAAAGAAGCACGAGAAATATCAAGTAAAAGAGAAAGATTAATTAGAGAACAAAATATAAAAACAAAAAAACATATTACTCTAGATGAAATCGGTAGAAGAATATCTGTAGGTAGTTTTAAAGAATTGAATGTTGTAATAAAGGGTGATATGGATGGTTCAATTGAAGCTTTAGCTGATTCAATGGAGAAACTTTCAAATAATGAAATAGCTATAAACATTATCCATAAAGGTGTAGGAGAAATTAATGAATCTGATGTTTTATTAGCATCTACTTCCAATGGAATAATCATAGGATTTCAGGTTAGACCATCAATTAATGCTAGAAAAACAGCTGAAAAAGAAGGTGTAGAAATCAGACTCTATTCAATTATATATGAGGCAATAAAGGAAATTGAAGTTGCAATGGAAGGACTTCTAGCTCCTTTAATAGAAGAAAATGTAACAGGTTCAGCAGAAGTAAGAGAAATATATAAGATATCAAAGATAGGTACGATTGCGGGTTGCTATATTACGGATGGGAAAATAATAAGAAAAATTCAAATTAGATTAATAAGAGATGGAATTGTTGTTTTTACAGGAAAAATAAAACAATTGAAAAGATTTAAAGAAGATACAAATGAAGTAAAAACAGGATATGAATGTGGAATATCTATTGAAGACTATAATGATATAAAAAAAGGAGATATTATTGAAGGTATTGAAATGAGTGAAAAAAAGAGGAAATTATAAATAAGTTATCATGATAAAAAATAGATATACAAAAAAAGAATTAAAAGAATTTGAAAAAATTATTTTAGATAAAATAGAACAAGCAACAAAAGAACTAGAATTTATTAAAGAATCTTTACTAAGAACTAATGTTGCAGGAACTGATACAACACAAGGAGCTTTAAAGACACTAGAAGATGGAGCTGATACTTTAGAAAAAGAAAATTTAAGTCAATTAGCTGGAAGACAACAAAAATTTATAAATAAACTACAAAATGCACTCATAAGAATAAAAAATGGAACATATGGAATTTGTAAAGATTCAGGAAAACTTATAAGCAAAGCTAGATTAAAAGCAGTTCCTCACGCAACTCAATCAATTGAAGCTAAACTTAAAAGATAATAAATTGAACAAATTAATGAGAAAAATAGAATCTATAATATTTTGTTCCCCTAAACCTACATCAATTGAAGCCATAAAAAACTGTCTTGAAGAAGAAAATAATGAAAAATTTTCTCAAAAAAATATTTCTCATAACATAAAAAACCTTAAAGAAAAATTCGATAATGATAATTATTCCTTTGAAATTATAAAAATTGGAGGCGGTTATCAATTCCTTACAAAATCAAAATATTCTAAAATCACTGAAATACTATTAAAACAGCAATCAAGTAAAAGATTATCGATTTCTTCATTAGAAACATTATCCATAATTGCATACAAACAACCTATAACAAAATCAGAAATTGAACAAATTAGAGGAGTTAACTGTGACTATACAATAAATAAATTATTAGAAAAAAATTTAATTGAAATTCAAGGTAAATCAGACAAAATAGGTAGACCTTTAATCTATATTACAAGTAATAAATTTATGGATTATTTCGGAATAAACAATTTAAATGAATTACCAACGATAAAAGATTTTTCAGAAGAAGAAAATAGAATTGGTGATGAATCAAGGATTTGAAAAGTTAATCAGAATTAATAAATATATTTCTAATTCAGGTATATGTTCTAGAAGAGAAGCTGATAAGTTAATCTTGGCTGGTAGAGTTTATGTAAACAATGAAAAAATTAAAAAATTAGGAACAAAGCTATTCAAAGGAGATAGTATAAAAATTGATGGAAAAGTCATAAAGGAAGAAAAAAAAGAATATTTATTGCTAAATAAACCGAAAGATTATATAACAACCACAAAGGATCCATTAAATAGAAAAATTGTTTCAAATTTGATCAAAGGAGCAACTGATAAAAGGCTTTATCCTGTGGGAAGATTAGATAGAAATACTACCGGCTTAATAATATTTACAAATGATGGTGAGTTATCAAAAAAATTGACTCATCCATCTTTTAAAATTAAAAAAATATATAAAATTGAAATAGATAAAGCCATAAAAAATAAGGATTATCAATCTATAAAAGAAGGAATATATCTAGAAAATGAGAAAATTAATGTAGATGAAATTGTAATTTTGGATAAAAAAAATAAAATTATTGGAATAGAAATTCACATCGGAAAAAATAGGATTGTAAGAAGAATATTTGAACACTTTGGATATAATATAAAAAAATTAGATAGAGTAATGATTGGTCCTATTACTAAAAAAAGTCTACCCAGAGGTAAATGGAGATTTCTAACAAAAGAAGAAATTAGATTGTTAAAAAATTTTTCTTGAATAAAAAGAAAAAATTATCTTAAAAAATAACAACAAAATTTAATATTACTTGCAATAAGAATATATATTTGTCTCATGAGACAAATATATAGTGATCCCGCAATTTATTATAATATAAAAAGATCTTTTTGTTTCTTTTATTTTAAAAATAAAAGAATAAGAATTTATAATGGAAAATGTATTAATAATGATATTTATCCCAATAAAAAGAAAAAAAAGGCTGAGATATTAGAAGAACTTGAAAAATTAAGAAAGTCCTTGTCAAATGCTCTAAAAAATAATTGGTCACCAAATAGGCCATTTTTATTAAAAAAAAAAGAAATTCAATTAACTGAAAAAAGTTCTGCAATTTATGAAAGAAGTATTTTTCAGGAGAGAATTAATTTAGAAATCTATGAGAATACTCTTATTGGTTCCAAAGTTGTTGCTAAAGAAATTGCAAGATTAATCATAAAACAACAAAAATTAAAACAAAATTGTGTTTTAGGATTAGCTACAGGATCATCTCCTATTTCCGTTTATAGAGAGTTGATCAGAATGCATAAAAATGAAGGATTAAGCTTTGAAAACGTTATTACCTTTAATTTGGATGAGTATGTTCCTATGCATCCAAAATCTGTAAATAGTTATCATCATTTTATGTACGAAAATCTATTTAATCACATAGACGTAAAAAAAGAAAATATAAACATACCAAAAGGAAATTTAAATATTAACGATATACAAAATCATTGCATAGATTTTGAAAAAAAAATTCAAAAAAATGGTGGACTTGATTTCCAATTATTAGGAATAGGAAGAACAGGGCACATAGGATTCAATGAGCCCGGAGCCTTACAATCTTCAATAACAAGATTAACAAATATAGATTACCTAACAAAATTTGATGCTTCTGAAGATTTTCAAGGTATTATAAATGTTCCTTCCAAAGCAATTACGATGGGAATAAATACGATAATGAGCGCAAAGAGAATTATACTGTTGGCTTGGGGAAATGGCAAAAGATCAATTATAAAAAAAGCTATCGAAGAACCTCCCTCTGAAATAGTTCCTGCTTCTTACTTACAAAATCATAACAATACAACATTTATTTTAGATAGAGAGTCCTCTTCAACATTAAATAGGATAGGTTGTCCTTGGTTTTATACTGATATAACCACTTATAAACCAATAAGAAAAACATCTTTGAGTATAAATAAGTGGGGAGATGTAAATATAAAAAAAGCAGTAATATGGTTAAGTTTTAAATTAAAAAAACCAATACTATTTCTCACCGATAGAGATTATCAGGAAAATGGAATGTCAAAAATCTTTGAGAGATATGAAAATGCCTACAATGCAAATATCAAAGTTTTTAATATGTTACAACACACTATTACAGGATGGCCTGGTGGAAAACCCCATGCAGATGAAACCAAGAGACCTGAAAGAGCATACCCTGCAAAGAAAAGATGTTTAATTTTTTCTCCCCATCCTGATGATGATGTAATATCTATGGGTGGAACAATTGAGAGATTAGTTAAACAAGGAAATGAAGTTTACATTGCATATCAAACATCCGGAAATATTGCTGTTTTTGATGAATTCGTGTTGCAACAAGTCGAGGTAACAAAAAGAACGATAAAAAATATTAAAAGCTCCTTTAATTTTAAAGATTTCAAAACTGCTTCAAATAATCTATTTGATATTATCAAAAAAGGTATTAATAATAAAAAAGAATCTGATAGCTTAATTCTTCAAGAAATCAAAACATCAATTAGACAAGCAGAAGCTATCCAAGCTTGTAGATATATTTCAATCAATGAAAAAAATATTTTCTTTCTGGACATGCCTTTCTACAAGACAGGTAAATCAAAAAAAAATGAAATTAGTGTAAAAGATATTTCAATTGTTACTAAACTTATAAAAAAAGTTAAACCTCATCAAATATTTGCAGCAGGAGATTTAGCAGATCCGCATGGAACTCATAGATTATGTCTAGATTCTATTTTTAAATCCATTGAAAATTTGAAAAATACATCATATATGAATAATTGTTACGTGTGGTTATATCGAGGGGCTTGGAAAGAATGGAAAGTATATGATATAGATATGTCTGTTCCACTTAGCAGTGATCAGATAATTAATAAAAGGAAAGCCATATTTAAACATCAATCTCAAAAAGATAGCCCTGTTTTTCCTGGTCTAGATGAAAGAGAATTTTGGCAAAGAGCTGAAGAAAGAAATAAACATACAGCAAAATTATATAGAGAATTAGGCTTTGCAAAATATAAAGCAATGGAAGCATTCAAAAAATATAACTTTTAGGTGTGGTGCTGGGCGGACTCGAACCACCGACTCACGGATTTTCAGTCCGATGCTCTACCAACTGAGCTACAGCACCATAAAAATCAAGCAAAACTATAGAAATATAAAATATGGGCAAAATAATTTAATTTTAAAATTGTATATTATAAACTAATGGAATTTTTAAACCAAATCATATTTATAGCAATTTTTTCATTCTTCAGCTATTTAATTGTCAAGCGATGCAAAACAATTAGAAGAAATATTTTATTAGGTCAAAAAAAATATATACCGAATAGTAATAAAAATGAAAAGTTAAAAAACGTACTCCTACTAGCTTTTGGACAAAAAAAAATGTTTAAAAAAATTATTCCTGCAATTTTACATTTATTTATATACTTGGGATTTATTTTAATTAATATTGAAATATTAGAAATTATACTTGATGGAATACTAGGAACTCACAGAATTTTTGCACCTTTTTTAAATAAATCATATCATTTATTTATATCCTTTTTCGAACTTTTAGCTTTACTTGTAATATTCTCATGTATTATCTTTTTAATTAGAAGAAATTTATTAAAAATAGAAAGATTTAATAAAATCGAATTATTTGGATGGCCTAATCTTGATGCAAACATTATTCTTATTGCTGAAATAGTCCTTATGGTTGCAATATTAACAATGAATGCTACTGATCTTTCTCTGCAAAATTTAAATTCAATTACTTATACGAAAACTGGTTCTTTCATTTTTTCAAATTACCTAACCCCATATTTTAAATCATTTGATGAAAATCAAATAATTATAATTGAAAGAACAGCGTGGTGGATACATATTATTGGAATTTTTTCTTTTTCTCTCTATATAACATATTCAAAACATCTCCATATTTTCTTGGCATTCCCAAATACTTATTACTCAAATAATGAACCATTAGGTAAAATGAAAGAAATGCCTGAAATAACTTCTGAAATTGAATCTATGCTAGGAGTAAACCAAGATAGCAATAAAAAAAGCGAACCTCTAACTAATAGATTTGGAGCAAAGGATATAAACGATTTATCATGGAAAAATCTATTAGATGCGTATTCATGCACGGAATGTGGAAGATGTACTGCAGAATGTCCAGCAAATATTACAGGGAAAAAGCTTTCACCAAGAAAGATAATGATGGACACCAGAGATAGAGCTGAAGAATTTGGACAAATAATTAATACAAACAACATTCCTGAAAAAACAGAAAAAACATTGTTAGATTCTTATATTTCTAGAGAAGAAATAAACGCCTGTACAAGTTGTAATGCCTGTACAGAAGCATGTCCTATTAATATAAATCCATTAGAAATAATACTAGAACTTAGGAGATATATAGCCCTAGAGGAGTCTAAAGCTCCTAATGAATGGAATGCGATGTTTCAAAATATTGAAATAAATTTTTCCCCATGGAAATTTCCAATTAATGATCGTTTTAAATGGAACAAAGAAAATCGATGAACTCAAAAACAAGAACTTTACAAGAATTAACCAAGTCAGGTAAAACCCCTGATATCTTATTTTGGGTTGGTTGTGCTGGGTCTTATGATGAAAGATATAAAAAGGTCACTAAAGTTTTTGCCAATATCCTAAATGAACTAAATATTAATTATGCTGTTCTTGGAAATGAGGAAGGGTGTACAGGTGATCCAGCAAGAAGGGCAGGAAATGAATATCTTTTTCAAATGCAAGCTATGAATAATATTAATGTGTTAAACAAATACAAAATAAATAAAATTGTTACAGCATGCCCTCACTGTTTCAATACAATCAAAAATGAGTATCCTGTTTTAGGAGGGAATTATAAAGTACAACATCATTCAGAATTTCTAGAAGAATTAATTGATCAAGGAAAAATACAAATTGAAAAAAATAATAAAGAAAAAATCACATATCACGATTCGTGTTATTTAGGAAGATCAAACAATATTTACAAGGCACCAAGAAGTGTTATCAATTCTTTCAAAAGTGAATTGATTGAAATGAAAAGAAATAAAAAAAATGGATTATGTTGTGGTGCTGGGGGATCACAGATTTTTAAAGAAGCTGAAAAAGGAAAAAAATCTATCCATATAGAGCGAGTTGAAGAAGCAATTGAAACTGGAGCAACTATTATAGCTTCAGCTTGTCCATTTTGCTTAACCATGATGTCAGATGGAATAAAAGAAAAAAATCAGGAGGAAAATATAAAGACGAAAGATATCGTAGAAATATTGATTGAAAACATGAAATCAAAAAAGTAAATCTAATTAAATAACATCTTTTTTTGCTTAGTTTTATATTATGTTTGTTCCCTACAAAAAAACTTCAGATGATTATAGGTGTTGGGTCTACAAGTTTGAAAAAAAAATAGATTCATTACAAAAAAAAAACTTAAAAAAGAAGTTATCTATTTTTTGTGAAAAATGGGAATCACATAATCGTCCAATTTGGGCATCTTTTAAAATTGTATCCGATTATTATGTAATTTTATTTGCTGACGATAGGAGCAATAATATAAGTGGATGTGCTATTGATGAACAAAGACAAATAATTAATACAATAGGTCAAGAAATGAAATTAAATATAGGGACTTATATTGAAACAGGAATTTTTTTTAATAATAAATTGTTTTTTCTATCACAAAAAGAGATTAAAAATAACATTGAAAATGATAAAATTAATTCTCATTCCAAAATCATAAATATCACTGTGAAAAATAAAAAAGAATTTGAAGAAAAGTGGATTTTACCAATCAATAAATCCTGGATGAAAAATTTATTAATTATAACAATAACATTATTTATTTTTCAATCTTGTATAACAACAAAATCTGCACTAAAAAATTTTAATAATGCTGAATTTAATTCTGCTGCGGAAAAATACGAACAAATAGTTAAAGAGAACGATCCAAAAACAAATTTTCTATTGGCTGAATCATATAGAAAATCTAATCAGATCAAAAAAGCAACAAATTATTATTATAATGCCATCAAAAATGGGTATAAAGACGAAATTGCAAATTATTACCTTGCTCTTTCACTTAAAGCAAACAACAAGATAAGTGAAGCTAAATCAATTATTGAAAATTATATCAAAAAAGGAAATAACGAAAAATATATTGAATTTGCTAAACAAGAATTAAACAATTTAAAAAAATTAAATGATTTTCCTGATTCTGGTTTTTATGAAATAAAAAATCTTAAAGCGATAAATAGCGAGCTAATAGAATACTCACCATCTTACTCCAATGGTAAATTATTTTTTGTATCAAACAGAGACACTGAAAAAAAGTATAAAGGAACAGGAACTCCATTTACAGATATTTATCAAGTAAAAACAAAGGGTGCAATAGTGGAGTTAAAAACTTTAAAAATTATGCCAAATAACATAAATGAAGAAGAAATAAATGAAGGATCAATTACATTTTCTAAAGATGGATTGTATATGATTTTTGCAAAAGGAAATAGCGGGAAAAGCTCTGGAAGAAATAATGTTGACTTATATTATTCAAGATTTAGAAGTAACAAATGGCAAAATCCAAGATTATTAAACATAAATAATTCTAAAAGTTGGGATTCGACACCTTTTCTAACTAAAGATGGAAATACTTTATATTTTTCTTCTAATCGTACAAAAGGTTATGGTGGAACAGATATTTATAAAGCTAATTTGAATAGAAGAGGTAGATGGGTAAATATTCAAAATTTGGGTTCAGAAATAAATACACCAGGGAATGAAATGTTTCCTCATATCTCAGATGATGGAAAATTACACTTTTCATCAGACTATCATTTAGGCTTTGGAGGTCTTGATATTCTAATAGCAACCAGGAAAGGGGGTAAAATCACTGTAGAAAATCCCGGAAAGCCATTAAATTCTGAAGGTGACGATTTTGGAATTTATTTTTTTAGTCAAACTAAAGGATTTTTTACATCAAATAGAGTTGGGGGGAAAGGTGATGATGATATTTATACATTTATTAACAACGATCCTGACTTAAAAATTGTGAATTATAGTTTATCAGGGACCACATTAACACCTAAAAATGAAACTTCTTATATCACACTCGACAATAGTACTGTAAAACTGACAGATAAAAATAATAGCATTATTGAAGAGACATTTACAGACGATAATGGATTGTTTGAATTCATAGTATACCCTGAAGAAGAATACTATTTAGTTGGAGAAAAAGAGAACTATTTTAATACAAGAGTTGAATTCAATACCCTTGGAAAGTCACTTGATAAATCAAAATTAAAAGATTTTATAACAAATGTGAAGTTTGAAAAAAACCTTGTTCTAGACAAAATAATTTTAAATAAATCTATTGTTTTAAAAAACATTTACTATGATCTAGACAAATCAAATATAAGAGATGATGCGGCAATAGAATTAAATAAATTAGTAAGAATTTTAGAAGATAATCCTAAAATTTCAATTGAACTTAGTTCTCATACTGATAATAGAGCAGATGTGGAATATAATTTTAATCTATCTCAAAGAAGAGCTGAAGCTGCAGTAAATTATATTATATCTAAAGGAATTGAAAAGGAACGATTAATTGCAAAAGGTTATGGTGAATCTCAACTAATCATAGAAGATGCCGCAACAGAAGAAGAGCACCAAATAAATAGAAGAACTGAATTCAAAGTTATAAAATATAGTGAAACAGAAGATGGAAAAAATGAAGAAAGATTCTTTAATGAAAACAATAATATTAATTAACTAAAGAATATTGAATGTCAAAAAAATATGATGCAAGAGGAGTTTCAGCTTTAAAAGAAGATGTGCATGAGGCTATAAAAAAAGAAGGTAAGGGGTTATTCAATAATACTTTCTGCAAAATAATTCCTGACATACTATCGGGAGATTCTGATTACTGCAATATAATGCATAGTGACGGAGCAGGAACAAAATCAGCATTAGCCTATTTATATTGGAAAGAAACTGGAGATATAAGTGTATGGAGAGGAATTGCACAGGACGCATTAATAATGAATGTAGATGATTTAATTTGTGTAGGTGTCTTTAATAACATGGTAATGTCTTCAACTATAGGAAGAAATAAACATATAATTCCTGGAGATGTGATTTCAGAAATAATTAAGGGGAATAATGAAGTAATAAATACATTAAGTGATTATGATATTAATATTTTTTCCTCTGGAGGGGAAACTGCAGATGTTGGCGATATCACCAAAACAATAATAGTTGATAGCGCTGTGTTTGCAAGAGAAAAAAGAAAAAATATTATTCAATTTAATTTAGAAAACAATGATGTCATTATTGGATTATCATCATCTGGGAAATCAAAATATGAGAAAGAATACAACAGTGGTATTGGAAGTAATGGATTAACATCAGCTCGGCATGATATACTAAGTAACATGTATTCAAGAAAATACCCGGAGACATATAGTGGAGAGACTCCAGCGGATTTAGTTTATTGTGGCAAACACCTCTTAACTGATAAGTCTGAATTATGTGAGAATATTGGAAAAATGTTACTTTCCCCTACAAGGACGTACTCTCCTATTATTAAAAAAGTACTAGATAAACATAGAGAAAAAATATCAGGGCTTATTCATTGTACAGGAGGTGGACAAACTAAAGTATTACATTTTTCAAATAACAAAAGAGTAGTGAAAAATAATTTATTTGAAATCCCTGAAGTATTTAAAATCATTCATAAAGATACAAAAACCTCTCTCAGAGAAATGTATCAAGTATTTAATATGGGTCACAGAATGGAAATTTATTGTAAAAAAGAAGTTTCTGAATCTATAATAAAAACATCAAAAGAATTCAATGTAGATGCAAAAATTGTTGGCTATGTTGAGGAATCTTCAAGAAATGAACTAATAATTGAATCAGAGGAGGGTACAATTGAGTACTAAAAGCATAATCGCTTAAACAAACATGAAACATACACAATACAAAAGCAAACTGGTTCAAGATTTAAAAACCATTACTGGCGACAAATATATCCTTACCAGTGAATGGAGCAAACAACCTTATTGTAAAGGATGGCGATATGGTGCAGGGGAGGCATTTGCGGTTGCTAAACCAGGAACATTGCTTGAAATTTGGAAGATTCTGCAGATGTGTGTGGATGAGGATATTATTGTTATTATGCAAGCTGCTAACACAGGTTTAACTGGTGGCTCTACTCCTAATGGTAACGATTATGATCGTCCTGTTGTAATCATAAGTACTATGCGTATCGATGATATACAAATTATAAATGAAGGTAAACAAATTGTAGGTTTTTCAGGCAGTACATTGTTTGGACTCGAAAACAAATTAGCTTCCTATGGAAGGGAACCACATTCGGTTATTGGCTCTTCTTGTATAGGTGCTTCAATTGTTGGTGGTATTTGTAATAACTCCGGAGGAGCATTAGTAAAAAGAGGGCCAGCTTATACAGAGCTTTCACTTTATGCACAAATTAATTCGCAAGGAGAGCTATTACTGGTGAATGACTTAGGCATTGAGCTTGGCGATACACCTGAAGAGATTTTAACCAATTTACAAACTCAAAATTATACTAAAGATCAAATACAATTTCCTGACAAACTAGCGTCTGATAACGAATATCAACAAAGAATACGAGATGTAGACGCAGGTACCCCTGCACGTTTTAATGCAGATGGGCGACGTTTACATGGTGCCTCAGGTTGTGCTGGTAAAATTGGTGTTTTTGCAGTACGTTTAGATACTTATCCAACACCAAAGTGTCATCAGGTATTTTATGTTGGCACCAATAAACCAGATGTGTTGGGCAAAATTCGTCGAGATATTTTATCTCAGTTTCAATATCTTCCGACCTCTGGTGAATATCTACATAGAGACTGTTACGATGCTAATAAAAAATATTGTAAGGATACCTTTGTAGTGATTGACAAAATGGGGCCCAATTTTATTCCAAAGTTGTTTGAACTCAAACGTAAAGTAGATCTCTTAGCTGGAAAGTTTAAATTCCTTCCTAATAAATTTTCAGATAGACTGATGCAGTTTTTAAGTAATTTTTGGCCTAATCACCTCCCTCACCGAATGGAACAATACCGAGATCAGTATGAGCATCACTGGATAATTGAAATGTCTGATGAGGGGATTGATGAAGCAAAAGCATACTTTGAGAAATTCTTTAAAGAAAATGAAGGAGACTTTTTTGAATGTACTAAAAAAGAGGGTGAAAAAGCATTGCTAAATCGATTTGTTGCCGCAGGTGCAATAGGTCGTTATCACGCCATCCATCAGAAAAAGTTGGGAGAAATGATATCCATGGACATTGCTTTTCCTCGTAATGAAAAAGACTGGTTTGAAAAATTACCGACAGAAATTAATGATTTATTAGAAATCAAACTGTATTATGGTCACTTATTTTGTCATGTATTACATCAAAATTACATTGTTAAAAAAGGCGTAGATGCTAAAGCATTGAAGCAGAAATTATTAAAAACGTTTGATGATAGAGGTGCTGAATATCCAGCAGAACATAATGTTGGTCATGAATATTTTGCCAAACCGTCTTTGTCAAACTTTTATAAGAAATTAGATCCAACTAATGGTTTTAATCCTGGTATTGGACGCACTAGTAAGTGTAAATATTGGAAATAGAACTAAGTTTTTATTTGTTTTAATAGTAAATCAACTTGGAGGCAACACAATAATTGCATCAACTGGGACAAGTTGTAGGCATCAGATACTAGATGGAACAAAAGAATATTCATATCACCCCGCTGAGATACTTTATGCTTCATTATCATAATTTTTGATAATTCTAACGATAAATCATATATTTGCACATCAAAAAATATGTTATGATAAAAATTACAGTTAAAGAAACTGAAGATATTAACAGAGCTCTAAAAAGATTTAAAAAAAAATTTGATAAAGCTCAAGTGCTAAAAGAGTACAAGAATAAAACTTTTTTTAAAAAAGACTCAGTATCAAGAAGAGAAGACGTGTTACGAGCATCTTATAAACAAAAACTACAGTCAAAAGAATCATAATTTATTCTAATCAATTATATTAAGTTTGTATTTTAGTAGTTCATATGATTGAACTTTTCTTAAAATATTTAAAATTTGAAAAAAGATTTAGTGACCATACTATTAAAAGTTATAAAATTGATTTATTTCAATTTGAAAAATTTTTATTAAAACAATACAAGATTCACAAGATAGAATCCTCAGATCACAAAACAATAAGATCATGGATTATTAATCTTTCATCTAATGATTTCACTTCAACTACTATTAACAGAAAAATTGCTTCATTAAAATCTTTTTTTAAATATTTAATTTCCAGAGAAAAAATAAATAAAAATCCATCTAAAAAAATACCTTCATTAAAAAAAGAAAGAAGATTACCAAAATTTATCAAAGAAAATGATATGAAATTAATATTTGATAAATCAAAATTTGAAAATAATGAATTAGATATGAGAGATCTTTTGATACTTGAATTATTATATGGCACCGGCATAAGATTATCTGAATTAATTAATTTGAAATTGAGAGATTATGATAAAACTAAAAGCCAAATTAAAGTATTAGGGAAAAGAAATAAAGAAAGAATAATACCATTAAATAAAAATGTAGAACTACAAATAATTAAATATTTAAATTTGAGAAAAAAACAAAATAATAGCTTTTCTGAATTTCTCATTACAACTTCTAAATTGAAAAAATCATACCCAATGATGATTTATAGAATTGTGAAAGAAAATTTATCTAAAGTTATTAATAGTGAACAATATAATCCTCATATGTTAAGACACACGTTCGCAACACACTTAATCAATAAAGGAGCAGATATTAATGCGGTCAAAGATTTATTAGGACATTCAAGTCTTGCTTCAACTCAAATCTATACACAAAATTCAATTGAAAAACTGAAAAAAACTTTCCAAGATTCTCATCCAAAAGCATAAAATCAAAGATTAAATTCTTTCTTAATAGGATTAAGATAATCTAATTTCTCCCAAGTAAATGATTCGAATTTTAAATCATTTTTTTGAATAACTTGAGAAGTTCTTCCCATATGACCATAAGCTGCTGTTAATTCATAAATTGGATTCCTTAATTGTAATCTTTTTTCAATAATAGAAGGTCTGAGATCAAAAATTTTTTTTATTTTTTTTGCAATTTCAAAATCATTAAAACCAGTTTTAGAGGAATTATAAGTATTAACATATATCCCTATTGGTCTAGCGATACCAATTGCATAAGAAAGTTGAATTAATATTTCTTCAGCTACTCCTGCTGCAACTAAATTTTTTGCGATATGTCGAGCAGCATAAGCAGCAGATCTATCGACTTTGGAAGGATCTTTACCAGAAAAAGCACCACCTCCATGAGCTCCTTTTCCACCATAAGTATCAACAATAATTTTCCTTCCGGTAAGGCCTGTATCACCATGAGGGCCACCTATAACAAATTTTCCAGTCGGATTAACATAATACAATATTTTATTGTTGAAAAGTTTCTTTATATCATGATTAGGATATTTATCTATAATTCTAGGTATCAAAAAAGATTGCATATCTTCTTTTATTTTTTTTAACATTGCTTCATCAGAGGCAAAAGGGTCATGTTGAGTGGAAATCACAATACTATTAATTGCTTTAGGTTTATTAAAATCATCATATTCAATCGTAATTTGTGATTTAGAATCCGGTCTTAAATAACTAATATCTTTGCTTTCTCTTCTCAAAATAGCTAATTCAAAAAGTAAATCATGAGCAAGCTCTAGTGGAAGAGGCATATAATTTTGTGTCTCACTAGAAGCATATCCAAACATTATTCCTTGATCACCAGCCCCTTGATTTTCTTTTTCTTCTTTTAATACGCCCTGCCTTATATCTGAAGATTGTTGATGTAAATAAGATTGAATTTTGCAATTTCCTCCATTAAATTTATACGCATCTTTATTGTATCCAATTTTTTTTATAACACTCCTGATGATTTTTTCTAACTCGATTGTTGCTTTAGAATTAATCTCTCCACTAACTACGACAAGATCTGTTGTAACTAGTGTTTCACAGGCAACTAATGAATTGGGATCCGCAACAAGATATGCGTCTAGTATAGCATCTGAGATTTGATCTGCCATTTTATCAGGATGTCCTTCTGATACAGATTCTGAAGTAAATAAATAAGACATAATAAACAAATTTTAAGTTGACCGAAATAATTAGGGTGAAACCTCTCATCCTATCTTAACCACCGTATCTCGGTAAACCGGTTGGTATTCCTCAGAAATTCTAGATGATGTGCAAATTTATTAAAAATTTAAAAATCTTAAAACTATTGATTGAAATATATTAGGAGAATCCACATGAACCCAATGACCAGATTTTCTAATTATCTTTAATTTTGAATTAGGAAAATAAATTTTAATTATACTAATATCTGAATTAAATATGTAATTTGATTTTTCTCCTTTAATAAAAAGAACGTTGACATTAGAAGAAATTTTATTACTATCCCAAGAATATAAGTCTTCAATCTTATCATTAATTAATTTAATATTGGGTTTCCAAAGAAATTGATTTAATGATTGTCTTTTTAGATTTTTTAGTAAAAAATTTCTTACTTCCAATTCAGGAACATATTTAGACAAAAAAGCATCAGCATCTCTTCTAGATTTAATATCATCTATGGGAAGAGAAATAATACCTCTAATAATATCATTATACCTTCCATTTTTTTTATAATCTTTGGGAGCAATATCGACAACAATAAGTTTATTAATTAATTTCGGGTATTTTAGAGCAAAATGCATTGCTACTTTTCCTCCCATCGAGTGTCCTAATATATTTACAGATGATAGTTTTTTCAAAGTAATAAAATTATATAGATCCTTAGCTAAAGAATTGTAGCTAAGACTAATTGAATGAGGAGAATTTCCATGATTCATTTGATCTAGAAGAAAAACATGAAAAAAGTCAGAAAATTTTTTTCCATGGTATATCCAATTATCTGACGACCCTAAAAGACCATGTAATATTATTAAAGGTTCACCAGACCCATATTCTCTATAAAATAATTTGTTCATTACGTAAGTTTGGATAAATACATTTTAACAGTATTTTCTAATCCAAAATAAATTGAATCTGATATTAAGGAATGTCCAATTGAGACCTCATATAAAAAAGGTATTTTAAATTTTAAAAATTTTAAATTTTTTAAATTTAAATCATGTCCAGCATTCACATCCATATTTAATGATTTCGCTTCATTTGCTGCAAGCAAATAATCTCTAATAGATAAATTTCTGTTTCTTGAATATCCCAATGAATAATCTCCAGTATATAGCTCAATCCTGTCGGCACCACATTTATTAGCTCCTACAATCTGTGTAACTTCAGAATTTACGAAAATTGATACTTTCGTTCCTAAAGATTGTATGTTTCTCACCACATCACTTAAAAAAGATTGATTTTTTAGTGTGTTCCATCCTTCCATAGAAGTGATTACGTCATTTTCATCAGGAACTAAAGTAGCTTGTTCTGGTTTTATATCATTTATTATCTTCATAAATCGATCATTTGGATAACCCTCTATATTATAATGAGACTTTACTATTTTAGCTATTCTGTAAGTATCATCTAAGGTAATATGTCTTTCGTCTGGTCTAGGATGGACAGTTATTCCTTGAACACCGAACTTTTCTAAATCTTTTACTACTTGAACAAGATTTGGAATATCACCTCCTCTGGCATTTCTGAGAGTAGCAATTTTATTCACATTAACACTTAACCTTGTAACCATTTAAAATCTTATTTAATTAAATTTGTTATAAAATTAAACGTTTGTCATGAGTCTTAAAATAATAATAGATAAAGAAATCAAAAATGCTATGCTTGAAAAGAATAAATCTCGTTTAATAGCGTTAAGAGCAATAAAAGCATCAATACTTATTGAGGAAAAAAATAAAAGTAAAGATGGTGCACTAAGCAAGAAAGAAGAAATACAACTTCTTATGAGAAATGTAAAACAAAGAAAAGAATCAATAGAATTATATCTTAAGCAAAATAGAAAGGACTTGGCTAATAAAGAAAAAGTAGAAATAGATGTTATTGTAGAATTTTTACCCCAACAGTTAAGTCATAAAGAAATTGTAAAAGAAATAGATAATATAATCCAAAATGTTAAAGCAATAGATATGAAAGATATGGGAAAAGTAATGGGATTAGCTACTAAAATATTTGCTGGAAAAGCTGACAATAATTTAGTTGCAAAAATTGTAAAATCTAAATTGACTTAAATTTGAATTTACTTGACATAATAGTTGTGGCTTTTATTTTTTTTGGAGGGTTTAAAGGATATCAAAAAGGATTATTAATTACTCTTATAGGATTTTTGTCTTTATATATTAGTGTAATTGTATCTTTTAAATATTTTTTCTTTTTATCATTCTTCATTAGTAAAATAGCAAATAATATAGATCAAAATAGCTTAAATGTCATATCAATAGTCTTAACATTTATACTAGTCTATTTATTATTAGTACAAATTTCAAAATTCATTAAATACATTCTAAATCTAACATTTATTGGTTTTATTGATGATATTGGAGGAGCGCTTATAGGATGTGTGATTGTAAGTTTTCTTATAAGTTTTTCATTCAATATTGTGGACTGGTTAAATATAGAAATATTTCTAAATCAAATGGAAGACTCTATTTTGTACCCAATAATAAAAGAAATCTCACCTACAATGATTAAATATATCTTTTTATTTATTGAACTTTCTCCTGAGGGATGGGATTTATTAGAAAATTTAGAGAAAACTGAAACTTATTCTATAATAGAATATTAATATGAAGACATTAGGGAAATATAAATTTATAGACATAGGTAAAGGGAAAAATTTATTGCTTATTCATGGACTTTTTGGTGCATTAAGCAATTGGAAAGAGGTAATTAATAAATTATCTTTAAATTATAGAGTAATTGTTCCTAAACTTCCAATAACAGACGTTAATATTGAGGAAGCAAATATTAAAGGATTAACAAATTTTATCGCAAAATTCATTAATAAATTGCAATTAAAAAATATTTCTATTATTGGTAACTCCTTAGGTGGTCATCTTGCTTTACTATACACAATTAATTATCCGCAAAATGTTAAAAATTTAATATTGACGGGAAGTTCAGGTTTATTTGAAAATTCTTTTGGGGCTTCCTTTCCAAAACGTGGTGATTATAATTGGATCAATGAAAGGGTTAATTATACATTTTATAATCCAAATATTCTTCCTAAAAAATATATTGATGAAATCTTTAATACATTAAATGATAATAAAAAATGCTTAAATATTATAACATTAGCTAGATCAGCACAAAGACACAACATGTCCAAATTAATAAAAAAAATAAAATGTCCTACTTTGCTAATTTGGGGATTAAATGATACCATAACCCCACCATCCGTAGCTCATGAATTTAATAGACTGATAATAAATTCTAAGGTTAAATTTATTGATAAATGTTGTCATGCGCCAATGATGGAAACCCCTAAGATTTTCAATAAATATTTAAAAGAATTTTTAAAACAATTTAATAGTTGAACTAATGAATATTTCAATTCATGGAAAGAATTTGAATAAAGAAAAATGTTTAATCTTAGAAAAAATAATTGATAATATTAAGTTACAAAATATCAATGTTCAAATTTCAAGAGAATTGTATGAAAATTTTTTAAAAAAAAATTTAAGACAAAAAAAGATATCTTTTTACAGTAGTCAAAAAGAATTAAAATCATGTGATTATATATTCAGTTATGGTGGAGATGGCACTCTGTTAGATACTATTACGCATATTGGAGATTTACCAATACCTATTTTAGGAATTAATATAGGTAAACTTGGATTTTTATCAACTATTTCAATTGATGAAATTAACAATACTATTGAAATACTAAAAAAAAATAAATTAAAAATTGAAAAAAGATCTTTAGTTAGCGTATCCATGAAACCCAATATATATCTCCCACATAATTATGCATTAAATGAATTTTCTATAATAAAAAAAGATTCTTCATCTATGTTAACGATTTACTGTTTTGCAAACGATGTATTATTAAATACGTATTGGTCAGATGGTCTAATTATATCAACTCCAACAGGTTCAACAGGATATTCTCTATCATGTGGCGGTCCGATTGTTTCTCCTAATACCAAAGGATTTATTATAACACCTATTAGCCCTCATAATTTAAGTGTAAGACCATTAATTGTTTCTGAAAACACTATAATAAAACTTAAAATTGAAAGTCAAGGTTATAATTTTCTTACTTCTCTCGATTCAAGATCTTATACTTGTAAAAATGGAAGTGAAATAAAAGTAGTAAACTCTAACTTTAAAATTTTATTAGCTAAGACAGAAGATTACTCTTTTTTCAACACATTAAGAAATAAATTAAATTGGGGTTATGATTTGAGAAATTAAAAAATTTTTATACGTTTTTTCTTTTTAAACGTTAAAAGATCATGAAAAAAACAATTAAATGCTTATTTATATTCATATTTTTCTCTGTCATTCCTGAAAAAAATCTACATGCTCAATTTCTAGAGCCTGGTGTTGGAGTAGGATTAGTAAGTTATTCGGGAGATCTTCAAAGAGGTTATTCTATCAGATCTGCTGCATTGGGATTTGAATTATTTCAAAGATTAAATTTAAGTAAACATATTTCTGTTAAAGGAGGAATCAAAAAAGGAACCATAAAAGGTAAAGAGAAAATATTGGATGCTCTTTCACAAAATAGAAATTTTTCTTTTAAAACTAGAAGCACCGAATTTTCAATCAAAATTGAATACAATTTCCTAGATTTTTTTGATGAAACAGGTGATAAAATTTTTACTCCTTATTTATTTCTTGGAGCAGGTATAGGATTATTTAAAAATGTTGAGCAAAGAAATCTCAAAGTCTCAAAAAAAAACTCGTTCAACTTAATAATGCCCTTAGGTTTGGGTTTCAAATATTTATATAGGAATAGATTTTCCATTGGAATTGAATTTGAAATGAAAAAAACATTGAGTGATCTGATTGATTCACTTGAAAATAAAGATCTTCTTGTAAAGAATTATCAATACGGAAATCCTAATAGTAATGACTATTATTATTTTACCGGATTATCTATAAGCTATGTTTTATATACTATTCCGTGTCCACAAAAATCAGCTCCATCAAATAATATTTATTAATTTCTAAGTATTAATAAAAATTTAAGAACTTTGTAGAAATTCATAAAATTGATACATGGAAAATATTAATAAAAATAATATTCCCAAACACATAGCTATAATTATGGATGGAAATGGTAGATGGGCAAAATCTAAAGGAAAAAGTAGAATTTATGGTCACAAAAATGCAAAAAATGCCATTAAAGATTCCATTGAAATATGTGTTGAATTAAAAGTTCAATATTTAACATTATTTACATTTTCTACTGAAAATTGGAATCGACCAAATTATGAGACAAAGGCACTAATTCAATTAATTGAATCTGTAATGAAAAGTGAATTAAATAATCTACACAAAAATAATATTATCTTAAATATTATAGGAGATCTTTCAAGATTCTCTATAAAAACCAAAAATATTTTTCAAAATTCAATAAATAAAACCAAAAATAACTCAGGATTATCTTTAATTCTAGCTATTAATTACAGTGGCAAATGGGATATAATTAACTCAATAAGTAAGATTAAAGAAAATTATTTTTCGCCCCAAAAAATTATTAACCAATTTGAAAAAAATCTTTCTACTTATAAAATACCTAATCCAGAATTAATAATTCGTACAGGAGGAGAGCAAAGAATAAGTAATTTTTATTTATGGCAAATGGCTTATTCAGAATTTATTTTTTTGAACATTTTTTGGCCTGATTTTAGAAAAAAAGATATAATTAATGGTATTTTCGAGTTTCAAAATAGAAAAAGAAGATTTGGAGGATTATAATAATTAGATAATGAAAAATAATATTTCTATATATATAATAATTAGTTTATTTATTAGTGTTTCAAACTTATTTGGACAAATAAAATACAACTTAAATAACCAGAAAGAGGATCAAATAGTTGTAAACTATTCAAATCCTAAAACTTATGAAATCGTAAAAATTGATGTTTTAGGAGCTAAATATTTAGATAAAATTGCTTTAATCTCTATTTCTGGTCTGAAAATAGGCGATGAAATATCAATACCAGGTCAAGCTATATCAGGAGCTATCAAAAAATTATGGAAACAAGGTATAATTGGAGATATCAAAATTATTGTATCAAAAATTGAAGGAATTAAAATTTATCTAACAATAGAATTATCTGAAAGAGCAAGACTTAGTAAATTTACAATTCAGGGCTTAGGTAAAACACATACTTCTGATATTAACGAAAAAATTAATCTAATTAGAGGAAGAATTGTGACTGATGCAATTCTTAAAAACACTCAAAATATAATAAAAAAATATTTGGAAAATAAAGGATTTATGAATAGTGCAATTGATATTCAGAAAGAAAAAGACACCATTATGTCAAATAGCATAAGGTTAATAATAAATGTAAGTAAAAGAAAAAAAATCAGAATTAATGATATCAAATTCTCTGGTAAAATAATATTTTCTGAAGCAAAACTAAAAAGTAAACTAAAAAAAACAGGAGAAAAACCAAAAGTTAGATTCTTCAAATCACTTTTTTTGAAATCTATTAAACTACTAAATCCTAAAATTTTATTTGGTGAAACAAAAGGAATAGGACTTAAAGAAGTTACAAAATATATTACTGATAACTTAAAAATTAATGTTTTTAAATCAAGTAAATTTATTTTTTCAGAGTATAAAAATGATAAAATTAATCTAATACAATTTTATCAATCTAAAGGATATCGTGATATCAAGATAACTAGTGATTCTACATATTACTATAATGAAAGCTTAATAAATATTGATATGAAAATTGAGCCTGGAAATAAATACTATTTTAGAGACATAAGATGGACTGGGAACTATATATATGATGATAAAAAATTAAATGATGTGTTATCTATTCAAAAGGGAGACATATATGACACTGAGACTTTAAATAAAAAAATTACTTATAATCCAAAGGGAGCAGATGTATCTTCTCTATATCAAGATAATGGGTATTTATTTTCTAATATTCAACCTATTGAAATAGCAGTAGAAAATGATTCTATAGATATCGAAATGAGAATTTATGAAGGAGCTCAAGCAACAATCGACAAAGTTACAATTAGTGGGAACGAAAGAACAAGTGATCATGTGATTCTTAGAGAATTGAGAACTATTCCTGGACAAAAATATAATAGATCAGAACTTATTAGAACACAGAGAGAATTATCTCAATTGGGCTATTTTGATCCAGAAAGTATTGCTCCCGTTCCAATGCCAAATCCAGCCAAAGAAACCGTAGATATAAAATGGGAACTTACTGAAAAACCTAGTGATCAAGTAGAGCTTTCGGGAGGATGGGGAGGATATTTTGGTTTTGTGGGTACTGTTGGATTAAGTTTTAGTAATTTTTCTGTAAAAAATATTACAGATTTCACAAAATGGAAGCCGTTACCTGTAGGAGATGGACAAAAATTATCTATTAGAGTTCAAGCAAATGGAAGACAATTTCAAACATATTCTGTAAGTTTTGCAGAGCCTTGGTTTGGAGGAAGAAAACCTAATAACTTCAGCATCAGTTACAGTTATTCTATAAATAGAATGCTGGATTTTTATGGTACTGGCCTTGGGGGGGGATACGGTGGATATGGTGGATATGGTGGATATGGTGGATATGGTGGATACGGTGGATATGGTGGATATGGTGGATATGGCTATGGTAATAGTGGTAGTGGCTTTGGTTCTTCAAAAAACAGTGAGATAATTGGATCAATGAAAATTCATGCTATAACTCTCAGTTTAGGAAGAAGAATAACATGGCCTGACGATTTTTTTGTAATTTCTAATTCTCTTGCTTATTATAAATATGATTTATTTAATTTTGGACAGTCTCTTGGTTTCTCTACTGGAATAACTAATACTATTGCATTAAAAACAAATATATCAAGAAACAGTGTTGACAATCCTATGTTCCCAAGAAGAGGGTCTTCTTTTTCTCTTGATATAGCTCTTACTCCACCATATTCTTCATGGAATAACATTAGTTATGAAACAGCCAAACCTGAAGAAAAATATAAATGGGCTGAATATCATAAATGGATGTTTGATGCTAAATTTTACACATCAATAATTGGAGATTTAGTACTGGAATCAAGAGCTCATTTGGGTTATATTGGTGCCTACGGAAATGAAAACCAAATAGGACCTTTTGAAAGATTTTATTTAGGAGGTGATGGATTATCTGGATCTTACAGTAATTTTTTATTAGGAACTGAAAGAATTGCTTTAAGGGGTTATGAAAATAATTCTCTCGTTCCTATAGATATAGAAAAAAATATACAAGGTGGAACTATTTATAATAAATATGTTTTTGAATTAAGATATCCAATTTCATTGAACCCAACAGCTACTATTTATGGATCAACTTTTATGGAAGCAGGTAATAATTGGAATGCACAATCAGAATTTAATCCATTTCAATTATATAGATCTGTAGGAATAGGAGTAAGAATATTTATGCCTGCTTTTGGATTATTAGGAATCGATTGGGCTTATGGTTTTGACACATTGCCTGGTCAATTTAAAAGATCAGGACCTCAATTTCATTTTTCTATAGGACAACAACAAAGATAAGTATGGTAAATAAAATTCTATTTTTTCTATTCAATTTATCATTAATAGTTAATTTTACATTTGCTCAAAAATTTGGTTATGTTAACTCTGATTTTATACTTAGCCAAATGAACGAATATAATGAAGCTTTAAAAGAAATAAATACTTTCTCACAAGCGTGGGAAACAGAAATAAGTGATATGTATAAAGCAGCTGAAAAAAAAGAAATAGCACTAAAAGCAGAAAAAATATTGTTAACAGAAGAAATGTATAAAGAAAAACGTAATAAAATTGATCAAGAATGGGATGAAATTAAAAATTATCAACAAAAAATTTTTGGATTAGATGGATTATTTTTTTTAAAGAAAAAAGAACTTATTAAACCTATTCAAGATATAATTTTTGAATCAATAGAAAGAGTTGCAAAAAAAAATAGACTACAAATAGTATTTGATAAATCTAGTGAACCAATTTTACTATACACCAACCCAATACATGATTATACTGATTATGTACTAGAAGATTTGGGTTTGATTGAAAATAATTAAATTTATAAAACCAATATAACAAATGAAAACCAACAAATTAAAACTAACCATATTATTTTCTTTATTTTCTTGTTTTGCATTTAGTCAAGATATCAAAATAGGTTATACAAATGTGGAATATATATTAAGTTTCTTGCCGGAAACAAAACAATTACAAGCAGACGTACAAGCTTATGGAACACAATTACAAAATCAATTGCAGTCAAAAATTGCTGATTTTCAATCTAAGGCTGAAAATTTTCAAAAAAATGCTACGTCAATGACAGATGTTATTAGAGCAGATAAACAGGAAGAATTGCAAATAATACAAGCTTCGATAGAAAAATTTCAAAGAGAAGCTCAAACAGCTATTACATCAAAAGAAACGGAATTATTTAAACCTATTTTTGAAAAAATAAGTAATGCCATTAATCTAGTAGCTGAGAGAGAAAATTTTAGCCATGTGTTCAGTGCGGGAGTTCCTGGTGTAGATGTCTTACTTTACGCAAAACCTAGTGATGACATATCTAATTTAATTTTAAAAGAATTAGGAATTGATCCACCATCAACAGAAGAATAATTTATTTATTTTGATTTAAGACCTATTTCTTCTAATCTTTCCTCTAAAAATCTTCTAGCATTAATATCATCGTATTTTTTAGGATTATATTCATCGATGCAATTCTCTAAACAGGACAAGTCCATATCTGGTTTTGGATGAAGAAAAAAGGGAATTGAAAAACGAGAAGTATGAAGTAACTTTTTTTTTGGATTTACAACTCTGTGTATTGTAGACTTTAATTTATTATTTGTTAATCTTTCTAACATATCTCCTACATTAATAACAAGATGATCAGCTAAAGAAGTTATAGGAATCCATTCATTATTTCTTGTTAATATTTCTAAACCTTCTGTGCTAGCCCCCATCAGAAGTGTAATAAAATTTATATCCCCATGAGCTGCAGCTCTTACCGCATTTTTTTCTACATTTATATTTTTTATTGGAAAATAGTGAATTGCTCTCATTATACTTTCCCCTCCTTTGACTTTATCAAAAAAATAATTCTCCTCAATATCTAGATATAGTGCAATTGATCTTAAAATGGTTAATCCAATTTTTTCAAGTTGTAAATATACTTCACAAGCATATTGTTCAAATAAAGGTAGTTCATCAGGCCAAACATTAGAACCATAATCTCCTTTAGATTCTGGTTGTCCAACGTGAAAAAATTCTTTTAAATCCCCCACTTTACTCCCCTTAGCATGCTCCTTTCTTTTTCCTACATAACCTCTTTGTCCATTCTTTTCAGGAATCTCGTATTTCTTCTTTATAGAATCTTCCATATAAAAAAACTTCTTAGTTTGATTATATAAATTATTTGTTAAATCTTTATTTAATCCGTGATTTTTAATTATAGCAAACCCAGTTTGATTAAAAGAATTTCCTATTTCCTGAACAAAATTATTTTTTTCTATTTCCGTTTCATTTAAAAATTTGTTAAAATCAAGAGTGGGTACTTTAGAAAGGGTAAATGTCATAATTATTCAACTTTTATTTTTATTGAAGAAGCTAATTCTTTTCCAAAAGAACTGTGAACACCATCAGCAAATTGTAAAGATAAAATGTATTTACCGGGAGGTAATTCAACTGAAGCATCTGTCTGTCCTTTACCATAATGAATTGTGGTATCGCTCATTGGAATTATTTTTCCTTTTGGCCAAAAAAATTGATTAATCAATATATGATGGTGGCCAAATCCTTTATTAACTTTTCCAGCCACTTCTACTTTAATACCCTCAATGCCCATGTCTATGTATACAGGACTTGATACAACTGAATTGTTTTGTGGCCATTTGAAGTATACACGTTCTATAGAGTTAACATTAGATTTTAATTCTTTTTTTTCATCAACAGAAGATTTGTTTCTTTGACAAGAAAAAAAAATAAAAATTAACATAGTAATAATAATTAAATTTTTCATAAATGTTTAACTAGATAGGTTATGCAATACAGAATGTGAATTTAGATTCAGTTTTATTTCAGTTTTTTCGCTAAAATAATTAATTATTATATCTAATGCCTTATTTCTTATAAAAGAAGTTGATTTAATTAAAGAAGAATAATCTGATTTTATAATTTTACTTAAAAAAAGTATTATTTTTTTATCTTCAAATTTTACATTTGAAAAATCTTCAATATTAGTTATTTCAAAGCCTAAATATTTTGAAAATTTTACAAGAAATTGTAAGTGAAAATTTTCAAAATTATTTTTTGTAGTATCTAATTCAATTAATGAGTTTCTGACAAAATAATATTTGATTGCATCATCTATCTGGTAATTGATTAGTTTGATTAATACTTCTGAAAGAAATAAACAGATAGAAATTTTTTTTTGATTCTGGTGATTAGACATAAAAATAAAATCAAATTTTATTTCTTTTATATAACCTAAAGAAAAATTTTTTTTCATAGAAACTACCATGTCTAATAGAGAAAGAGGTTGAAAAGCACTGATTTTTGTTTTAGAATTTTTGCTTCTAATTCCATTGATAATATAACTTTGTAATCCAAATTCTTCAGTATAAATTTTAGAAATTATTGAAGTTTCTTTATACTTAATAAAATTCAAAACAATACCTTTAGTTTTTAGTAACATGTCATTTAGTTATTAATATTTTTCCGATAAAGGTTTGATTTCCTAAACTATCTGATAGAAAAATTAAATATACACCAGGAGAAATCACATTACCTTTTGAATCTAATAAGTTCCATGAAGCTCCGCCTCCTTTAGACTGAAAAGAATGAACAAGTTTACCAGATAAAGATGTAATTTTTACTGTTGAACTCTCTACTAAATTATAGAAACTAACTAAATTCTTATTTTTTAAACTTATCGGATTAGGAAAAATTTTAAGTTGAGAAAAATCAGTTTTTGATTCAACAGCATCAGACATATAAGAAACTAAACCGTTATCTGATAAGAAAAAGACTTCCCCAGACTTATGATTTATAGCTATATCTATAATTTTATTTGAAGGAAGTGGGCTATTATCAACATTAAAGTGAAATATTAAAGAATAATTATTTTTATCAATTAACCAAATGCCATAATTTGAACCAATCCATTTTCTATTTCCTAAATCTATTGCTATGCAGTTGATTTGCTCACCATCTAAAAAATTAATACCATCTATAGTTAATGGTAGGGCTTTTTCATTATTAACAGGAAATGTAGAATTATTAAAAAAAACAATACCCTTGGAAGTTCCAATCCAAACTTTATCTTCATTATCAATTATAAGTGAAGATACAGTATTATCAGGTAAACCATTTAATTGTTTATTAAGCCAAATTGATTTATTTAAATTTGGATCAAAAACTAAAATACCACCGCCAAAATCAATATCTAAACGGGACCAAATAATCTCATCTTTACTAAGATGAATATCTAAAGGATAACGAAATTTAAGATCATTAAAAGTAAATTTAGTCCATATTCCTTTGGTGTCTAAAAGATGTAAGGCCGATTTTACTCCATAATTAGCTATGTATAAATTATTATTTTCATCAAAGATTATATCAGTTATAAAAAGTGAGTTTGTATTTTCATCTACCTTTTCTAGAGTAGCTCCTGTGGATTTTTCATTAAATACTAAATTATTTGTTTGATCATAAATACCATAACCGAAAGAAGAAAAAAAGATATCATTAGCATTATTAGTTGCAACAGAAGTCAAATTATTAAAAGAATCCAACTTATTATTTGTCCATATTTTTCCATCAAAAAGAGAAAAATAACCAAAATCTGATTTATTGGTTCCTTTTAAATATTTTAATCCAACTATAAAATTCTCTGATAAAAATAAAGTAGAAAGATCAGTATTTAAAGAAAAATTTACTTTGAAAAAACTATTGTTTTCTAAATTAATTATTCCTTCATTTTGTAAAGCGACCCAATAATTATTATTTAATAATAAGACATCATTGAAAAAAAAATTTAAATTTTCATGTTGGAGTTTTTTTGTTTTATTCAAGCCTACAGAATAAATAGAATGAGATTTCACTACAATTAATTCATTGTTAAATACTCTTATTACCTTAATATCATTATCTGGAAAAAATGTAAAGGTTTCAAAACCACTTCCATTATATTTAAAAATATTATTTTTATTATAAATAAACAGGTCGTCCCCCAAAGTAACTGAACCTACTATACTGGTATCAGGAAATTCTATAAGCTCCCAATTATTGTAGTCTTTTAAATTCACATCCGGTTTAATTTTGGATTTTAAAATTCCAATTTTAGAAAACACAAAAAGTGAATCCCTAATAATATTTGTTCCTAAAGGCTTAATTGATAATCCATCAGGACCTATTTCATGATAAATTTCTTTTATCTCTAGTAAGATCATATCTATAACTACAAGACCCAAATTAGTTGATACATAAATCAAATTTTCATTAGTTATAATACTGTTAATCTTTTTATCTATTTCTGAATCCAATATGTTTTCAAAAAGATTTAATGTGTTGATTTTTTCATTTTTACAAATAATATCTAAGTGGCCAGTTCTATAACCAATAATTAAACAGTCATTCAGATAGTCTGAGTATAAACTGGAGACTCCCACACTGCCTAATCCATCGATTTTTGTCATTTTATTTATACTGTTATCCTCAAGGTCTAGATAAAAGAAACCTTTGGAGGCAGATCCATATAATTTATTGTCAAAAAATGATATCAAATTCACATTTGAATAGTCAAAGTGAGTTCTCCAGGTACCCGTTGGAATACCTATTGGAATTTGAGAAAAGATACTAAAAGAAAAACAGTTTAAAAAAAGGATTAGACTAGAAAATAATTTCACAACTTTCATTTAACAGGATTAAAATTATTGAAATACATTTTGAATTATATTAATAAATCGATATAATCTTCTAAATCAATAATAAAATAATAATTTTATTTTTAAATGTGAATCAAAAATGATAACAAAATAAGTTCATTGTGGAAAATAGCTATATAAAAAAATATTCACAATCATTATACCCTAAAATAATAAATCCTAAAATGAAAAATAAAGAAGTTTTTGAAGGAAAAGATATTTTAGAGTATACTAATACTAATCAAATAAATTTATTCATATTAAAAAGAATTTTTGATAATTGGAAAAGAAACCATCAACTAAACAAATCCCCTTTTTTTAATTATGATAATGAGGAATTAAAAAGTCAACTTGAAAAATACATGATTATATTATCAAAAAATATCTTATTAAATATTAAACAAATAAAAAGTTTAACCGTTAATTCTATAGAAGATTTTATTTTGATTTCTTTAAAACCTTACAAATTTTTTAGAGATGAATTTAAAAAAATTGACAATCAAATAAATATCAAAAGATTGCTCGAACGAAAAAAATATTACGTAATTAATCAAGAAATTTTCATACGACTAATCAATCTCATTAAACAATTAAATAAGACATGGGTTAAAAGAATTGAAATACTTAATGTAATAAATAAAATTGAAAATGAAAAAATACAACTAAAGGATTATGAAGAAAAATTAATAAAACTACTCGAAATTGATCATGCTAAAATAAATCATTTAACAAATTCATTAAATGAACAAGATTTAGATACACCTAATAAATACAATGATTCATATAACATAAAGTTATTTAGAAATAATAAAGAAGAAATGAATATCGCAATTGAAATTGCAAAGTCTAAAGAAAACTTTGATGTAGCTGTTGAATATTTATTAAAAAATTATAGAGAAAAAAATGGATGGAAAATGAATGATCCTAATTTAAAAAATTTTCTCAAATTAATTTATAAATTCTATAAATAACTAACGTCTCAAAATATTAGTTTGATAACTATTAAATTTTAGAAAAACAAAAAATAAAATTGAAAATGAAATTATTGAAGAACCTCCATAACTCACAAAAGGTAAAGGTATCCCGATTACAGGAAATAATCCCATAGACATAGCTATATTAAGTGAATAATGAACAAAAAATAAGGAAAAAACGGAATATCCATATAACATTGCAAATTTATCCTTTTGAGTTTCAGCTACTATTAGAATTCGAATTAGAAAAAAAGAATATAAGATTATAAAAAAAACAGACCCCATAAAACCAAATTCTTCTCCAATGACAGAAAATATAAAATCCGTACTTTGCTTAGGTACAAAATTAAATCTAGTTTGAGTTCCTTGTAAATATCCATTACCAAATGCTCCACCTGAACCAATCGCAATTTTAGATTGATTAACACTCCAACCAACTCCTAAAGGATCTGTATTTGGATTCAATACTGAAATAATTCTTTCTTTATGATGTGATTTAATTACATTATTTAATAAAAATTTTTCTCCTCTAATTACAAATAAAGCACATACTGCAATTATAATTATATTAATTATCTGTTTTTGATTAGTAATAGATAATCCTATTCCAAATAAGCTAATTAATATAATTATAACTGTAAGTGTTATGCTATTAATAGTTATACCTAGTATAAATACTGTAAATAAACCAATTAAAATAACAAGTAATCTAGTAGAGATTCCTCCATCCCTATACAGTACTATTATGAAAGAAGAAAAAATTAACGCAGTACCAAAATCACCTTGTAACAAGATTAATAAAAAAGGAGAAATTACTACAAAAAATATTATAAACACATTTTTAAAATGTAATAAATTGAATTTTCTAATTGATAATAATTGTGTGAAAAGTAATGCAGTAGAAAATTTAGCAAATTCAGAAGGTTGAATTCTTAATCCAAATAGTTCAACCCAAGATTTAGATCCTGCAACAGATACACCAAAAAATAAAACGGTTAGAAGGAAAATGATAGATAAAATGTAAATTGGTAAAGCAAAATTTAAATAAAATCTATAATCTAAAAATTGTAGTATAATTACTATAATTATGCTCACAACAATCCAAATAATTTGTTTTCCAGGTCTTGTATTTAAAGAAATCAATTGAAAAGAATTTTGACTTGTTTCCGCTGAATATAGAGCAATCCAACCAAACCCTAATATAAGAAAATAAAGAATTACTAGAATTAAATCTACATTGGAAACAAAATTATTTTTTCTCATCGTCAATAAATTCTCCCTTTAAAACATACTCTTCAAGCCATTTTCTTGAAATTTTTCTATTTATATAATATTCTATTGCTAGACTCGAGATAGAAGCTGCAGCTCTTCCCCCCCATCCAGCATTTTCAATATAAGTAGCAATAGCAATTTTTGGGTTTTCTTTTGGGGCAAAACCTATGAACCCTGAGTGATCAAAACCATGAGGATTCTCCACAGTACTAGTTTTACCACATATTATAATATTAGAAATAAAAGCTCTTCTTGCAGAACCATTATTTACAACTTCTTCCATAGCATCAATAATATATTTGTAATGTTTAGGATCAATTGATGTATTTATATATTCCTTTTTAATATCAACATAATTATTATTTTTTATTTCAATAGATTTAATAATATGAGGAGAAATATATTTTCCTTTATTTGCAATAATAGCTGCTAAATTTGCCATTTGAATAGGTGTGACTAATAATTCTCCTTGTCCAATACTTAACGAATAAATGTTAGAAAACTTCCATCTATTTTTTCCATATAAATTATCATAATAATTTTCATCTGGAACAAATCCTCCTAAAACAGAATATAAATCCGTATTTAAATTCGTTCCCAAACCAAACTGACTCACATAATTATTCCAGATATTTAATCCCAATCCCGAATCAAGATACGTGTTTTCATTAATTTTCTGATTTATTATTTTTCTAAATAATCTGTAAAAAAAATTATTTGAAGATAAAACTATAGCTTTTTTTAAATCATAAAATCCAGATGGAGCAAGGTCTCCAATTATAGTATTATTAATAAAAAATTCATTTTTTGAATTGATTAATTTTTCTTCCAAAGCTATTAATGAATGAACCAGTTTAAACATGGATCCGGGGGGGTACATAGCTGATAAGGATCTATTAAAAAGAGGCTTTAATGAGTCTTTCTCTAAAGTAATATAATTTTTAGAATAAAACCTTCCCGTAAGCAAATTTGGATCATAAGACGGTGAAGATGCTATAGCCAATATTTCTCCAGATATTGGTTCTATGGCCACAACACTGCCAATTTTGTTAAGAAGTAATTTTTCTATGTACAATTGTAAATCTAAATCAATTGTAGAGATAAGGTTATGTCCTCTTTGAACAATAATATCATTCGATTTATTCTTATAACTACCAATAGATTCTCCTTTTACGTTATGAATTTTATATTCATACCCTTTTTCACCTTTTAATTCATTTTCGAATTTTTTTTCGATACCTGAAATTCCAACATCATCACCAGATAAATAATTTCCTAAGCTGTCATTATTCAGTGTTTTAAAACTAATTTCTCCTACATAACCCATAACGTGAGATAGTATCTTATTTGGATAATCTCTCATAGATTTAGCAATAACATAAAAACCAGGATATTGATCTATTTCTTCTTGAATTGACAAAAATTCATTATTATTTATTCCTTTATAAAAAATTGATGGTTTTATAAAAGAATAATTTTTTGCATCATTTAATTTATCATCTAAAACATGTTTACTCATATTGAATAATTGTAAAAAAGATAAAGTATCAATTAATTCAACTTCCTTAGGAATAACTACAATATCATATATGGGCTGATTTGATACAATAATTTTATTGTTACGGTCATATATAACCCCTCTAGAAGGAAATATCGTATTTTGTTGAATAATATTATTTTCAGCTAGTTTTTTATATTTATCACTTAAAATTTGTAATTGAAATAAGCGAATTATAAATATAAATGAGACTATAAAGATTATAGTAAATATAATACGTTTTTTATCTCCATTCATATTTCTTATTAGACTTAAAGAATAGTAATTGTAATAACAATATCAAAGCAAATGTAAAAAAACTACTAAAAATTATTTTTATTAAATAAGAAGGTAAATTAGTTATTGAATCTATTTCAATTAAATAAATAAAAGATTGAAATATTACTATCAAAGGAATAGAATAATAGAAAAAAGATTTAATGCCAATTTCATATGATGTAAAAAATACATTAGCAGAAATTTTATCTTTAACAAAATAAAATTCTATCCAATAATTTCTAATAAAAACAAATAGAGTTAAACCAAGAGAAAATATTCCATGAGAATTATTGAAGAAGTCTATAAAGAGACCAACAATAAATGCAATGTTCAATAAGAATAATGAATTTTTTTTATGATTCCATAATAAAAAGATTATAATAATGGGAGTTAGTATTAAGTTATTGAAAAAAAATGTTTTGTTAAATACAAGAACTTGTAATAAAAACATCATACAATAAAAAAGAATTTTATTTTTCATTTTTTAGTTCAATTAATTTTTTTTCTTTAGCAAGTTTATCTTTTATTACATATACATAAGATATTGAATAAAAGTCTTCAATTAGATTAGCAATTATTTCCAAAAAATTAGAATTTATACTTTCATTAATGTTTTTTACTACGGCAATCGGAATTCTAGAAGGAAAAACGGAATTAAAAGATGACGTAAAAACAGTATCTCCAATAATTACATTAATATGTTTGGGAATATACATTATATTAATTGTTTCTGGGTCTCTACTTATCCACTTCGCCGTACAAATAGTATTGACTTCACCTAATAAAGCAGGGATCATTAGCCGAGAATTTAAAAGAGATGACCCTCTTGAAAAATTGGCAGAAACACTATTAATTTTCCCAACTACACCAAAGGATCCAATAACTCCTAATCCTACTCTAATATTATCATTATAACCTTTATTAAGTGTGAAATAATTGTTTTGATTTGAAACAGAATTATTTATAATTTTAGCAGGAATCAGATCAAATTTATTATGAATAATAAAATTAGATTTTTTAATATTTTTTTCAATTTCTTTTAATTCTAATAATCTTTTTTTTAAAGCATTATTTTCAATTAACATTTTATTATTTAGTTCTTTTAATAGAAAATAATCAGTTATAGAGGTTTTGAATTCAAACAGGTTTCCAATTACATAATTAGATGAATTAAAATAAGATGATTGAAAGTATACGTTTTTATTTATAAGAATAAAAAAAGATATACATACCAATAGCAAAAAATATATTAAATAATGATTTTTAACTAATATCCTGTATAGTAATTGCATGTAATAATTAAGACATTAACACTGGCTTGAAAGTTTCTATTTCTCTCAGAGCAATACCTGTTCCTCTAACAACAGCCTTTAAAGGATCTTCAGCTACATGAATAGGTAATTTTGTTTTTAATCCAAGTCTTTTATCTAAACCTCGCAATAAAGCACCGCCTCCAGTTAAATAAATACCATTTTCATATATATCAGCAGATAATTCAGGAGGTGCGTTTTCTAAAGCTTTTAAAACTGCTTCTTCTATTTTTGCCACAGATTTGTCCATAGCAAAACCTATTTCTGAATAAGATATTTTTACGACTTTAGGAATTCCTGTTACTAAATCTCTACCTCTAATATCCAAATCATCAGGAGCATCCTTAAGCTCTGTCATTGCAGATCCCACTTCAATTTTTATTGTTTCTGCTGATCGTTCTCCTATAAGTAAATTATGTTGTCTTTTCATATAATCAATAATATCATCAGTAAAACTATCGCCTGCAGTTCTTATAGATTGATTGGTAACAATTCCAGAAAGTGCAATTATTGCAATTTCTGTTGTTCCTCCTCCAATATCTATTACCATGTATCCAATAGGACGGCTAATTTCAATACCTATGCCGATAGCAGCTGCAATCGGTTCCTGAATCATATATACTTCCTTAGCCCCTGCGTGTTCAGCAGAATCTCTAACTGCTCTTTTTTCTACTTCAGTAATACCAGAGGGAATGCAAATTACCATTCTATGAGAAATAGGAAAAATTCTTCTGCGGCTATCTATCATTTTTATCATTCCTCTAATCATATGCTCTGCTGCGTGAAAATCAGCTATAACACCATCTTTCAAGGGTCTAATTGTTCGAATATTGTCATGAGTCTTTTCGTGCATTTGCATTGCTTCTTTTCCAATAGCAATGACTTTATTAGTCAATCTATCAATAGCAATTATTGAAGGTTCATCTACTACTATATTGCCATTATAAATAATTAACGTATTAGCTGTTCCTAAATCAATTGCTAAATCACTAGTGAAATAATCAAAAAAACCCATAATTGTTTTAAAAAAATTAATATTTTAACGTAAAAGGGGGTATGCAATTTAACATTATGAAAAAATAAATCCTAAGAATAAAGAACAAAATTGAATTTAATCCTGATAATATAAAAATGTTAATTAATGATAAAAATGTCTTATTCCAGAAAAAAACATGGAGATTTTATTCTCATTACATGCAATTATGGACAAATCATCTTTGATAGAACCACCAGGTTGAACAATTGAATTAATTCCTGCTTTAAAAGCTATTTGAACACAATCGGGAAAAGGAAAAAAAGCATCAGAGGCCATAACAGAATTGTTTGTATCCAAACCAATTCTTTTAGCTTTATTGATAGCAAAATTAAGCGCATCAATTCTAGAAGTCTGCCCAACACCACTTGATACCATTTGTTTATTTTTTACTAAAACAATTGCATTAGACTTTGAATATTTTACAATTTTATTTGCAAATTCTAAATCTTCCAATTCAAATAATGAAGCTCTTGTTTCTGTAACTAATTTCCAGTTTTTTCTATTATTTTGTATGGTATCCATATCTTGTTGTAAAGTGCCATTTAAAATTGTTCTTATACTACGTCTATTGGTAATTTGTTTTTTTTGTATTAAAATAATTCTATTTTTCTTTGACTTTAATAATTTTAAAGCTTTTGAAGTATATTTTGGAGCAATTATTATTTCAAAAAATAGCTTGTTTATTGCTTTTGATGCTGTTTCGTCTATCGTTTTGTTAGCTACTAAAACTCCACCAAAAGCTGATATTGGATCAGCTTCTAATGCAAGTTTATATGAAGAATGCACATCAAATGAACTGGCTATGCCACACGCATTATTGTGTTTGATTATTGCAAAAGTTGTTTCATCGAATTCTGAGATTAATTTTAAAGCAGAATCTACGTCCAAAAGATTATTGTATGAAAGTTCTTTTCCATGAATTTTTTCAAATATTTCCTTTATCTCACCAGTAAATGTCGCTTTTTGATGTGGGTTTTCTCCGTATCTAAGTTGTTTAGAGTAATTATTGTTTTTTTCAAAATATTCCTTAATTTCATTATCGTAATCAGCAACTAACTTAAATGCTTCATAAGCATTTTTTTTTTTAAATTCTTTATTCGTAGAAAAATTATTATTAATCAGCTCATCCAGAATTATTTTGTACTGTTTCTTTGAAGAAACAACTAAAACTTCAGAATAATTTTTTGCAGCAGCTCTTATTAGAGACACACCACCAATATCAATTTTTTCAATAATCTTATTTTCATCTTTTGAAGTAAGTACTGTTTCTTTAAAAGGATATAAATCAACTATAAGCATATCTATTTTTGGTATATCATACTTTTTTTGATCATGCTTATCTTCATTGTTATCACTTCTTGATAATAAAGATCCAAAAATCTTAGGATGTAATGTTTTGACTCTACCCCCTAAAATAGAAGGATATCCTGTAATAGATTCAATGGATTTTACAGAGATATTAAGTTTTTCTATATGTTTTTTTGTACCTCCTGTTGAATAAATTTCTATGTTGTTCTTATAAAATTCTTTGCAAAAATCATCAATCCCTTCTTTATTAAATACTGAAATTAATACTGAATTAATTTTTGTTTTTTGCATCCACAAAATTAATATTATAATTTATTTAATATATATTTTTCTATTATTTCAGGAAAAAAAATATGTTCTAGTTCATGAATTTTAAAACTTAACGTTTCAACAGTGTCTTGAGGATAAACTGCGATTGATTTTTGAAATAAAATTTGTCCTTTATCATATTCCTCATTGACAAGATGAATAGTGATACCAGATTTATTATATCCGGATTCTAATACACTTTCATGAACATGATTACCATAAAATCCTTTTCCCCCAAAATTAGGTAGTAATGCAGGATGAATGTTTATAATCTTATTTTTATATCTATTAATAATATTTTGGGGAATCAAATTTATATATCCAGCTAGAATTATATGTGTTACAGGAGTAGAAATAAGATACTTATACAGATCCCCATCATTAATTGATTTATTAGTAAATACTTTAGAAGGAATATTTAATTTCTTAGCTCTTTCCAAAACATATGCATTATGTTTGTTACTGATCAAAAGTTGAATTTTTATTTTCGAGCTGTCTTTAAAATATTTTGCAATGTTTTCAACATTTGATCCATTGCCAGAGGCAAATAAAGCAAGGTAACTAAGCATTTGAATTAACTTTAATATTTTTTTTCAATGAAAGAAATAATCCAAGAAGTAATATAAAAAAACCAATCCATACTAAATTGATAAGTGGCTTTTGAACAGCTTCAATTATCACCCAACTTTTTTGTGTTGATTGAAATAAAATCTTGAAATTTTTCTTTTCAGGAATTATTTCAGACAAATATACTTTGATTCCTAAATCATCAATTATATCAGGAACTATTCCAACTTTATTACCATCTATTATATAAGCTGGACGCGCAATATATTCTTGATTTGAAGCTAAAATTCTAATTGTTGCTTCCGCGATAAATTGATTGCTATTCATGAGTTCATTTTTCGTTGAAATTTTTTCTAAAACAGAAACATAATCATTTAAAAAAAAGGGTTCATCAATTTTTACAATTATTGAATCTTTTTCAGACCAATTGATTCCTTGTTCTGGATCAGGATATGTTCTCACGTGTACATAGAGATCTTGCATAATAGAAGTTTTTACATCTGGAGAAAACACTATCATATCGGAATTTGGATCAGTTTGTACTTTTGGAAATAAAGTAAATTTATTACCTTCTTTAGTTTTGAATTCAATTTCAAAATAAGAAATATTCTTGTTGCTTACTTCAACTGTATCATTCTCAAAAATTGTTTTATCATTCAAATCAATATTCTTTCTCAAGACATATTTATTAATTATTGGTATAAATTCAAGATAGTTTTCGTTAATTTTTTCAGAGTAGTTTTTTAAATTTTTTCTTTTACCCAAATATCGTACATTATAATTTCCAATTTTCTTTTCTTCATTTAAAAATAAAAGCATGTTATCTTGATTAACTTCGTCTGGAAATTCTTTGTTCCAAATAAGTCCAGTATAATTTTTAGATACAATAGAGGAATAACCCGATGAAAACAAAATACCTATAAGCATCATAGCAACTCCAATATGAGATACTGACGCAGAAGAAAGAAATTTTTTATTTTTTAAAAAAAAATATAGTACAGTCCCATTAGAAAATATAGAAAAAAATGATGCAAAAAGTAAAACCATATAAGAAATCTTATTTACTGGATAAAACAGTATTACCAATGAAGAAAAAATCATTGTGAGAATAAGTGGTTTAAAAAAGAGTTTTAGCTTTTCATTAGATTTTTTTTTTCTCCACCACAAAATTTGCGCTATACCTGAAAGTATTGCAATTGAAGAAGCAAACCATATTTGAGCGTTTGAATAAAATACTTCTTTTTCAACAGGTGGAGCAATATTGGAAAATCCACCAAACAATTCTACAATTGAATTATAAACAGGAATAGAGGTAGGAAAAATGACTTGAAAAGACATAAGAAGAAGAGTAAAAACCCCAATAAATAACCAAAAGTCTTCAGAGTATCTTTTAGATTCTTTTTCGGAGAAAGGAATACTCTTCCAACGCCTAATAAAAAGAAGAATACTTATGGCAAGAAATGAAAATAAATAAATAAGTAATTGACCACTCAAACCAAGGTCTGTGAAAGAATGGACAGAACTATCTCCAAGTATTCCGCTCCTAGTTAGGAATGTTGAATATAAAATCAAAATGAAACTTACCACACATAGCATCAAGGAAAGTGTATAATAATCTTTGTTTTTTTGGGTAAGAACTAAAGAATGCAGACTTGCTACTAGAAAAAGCCAAGGAACATAAACTGCATTTTCAACCGGATCCCAATTCCAATATCCTCCAAAATTTAATGTTTCATATGCCCAATAAGCACCCATCATAATTCCTGTTCCTAATACTATTATTGAAATAATTAACCAATTTTTTGCAGGTTGTAACCATCTATTATACTCTTTTAGTCTTAGTGAAGATATAGCGTAACTAAAAGGAATAACACAAAGCGAAAAACCTAAAAAAAGAGTAGGAGGATGTATCACCATCCAATAATTTTGTAGAAGTGGGTTTAATCCTGTCCCATTTTCAGGAATAAAATTTGGATTTAATTGAAAAATAGGCGCAGCAATAGCATCCTTTAACATTATAAATGGTGAACTTCCTATCTTTAAATCCAAAAAAACAACCCCTAAAACCATGGAACACAAAAATGATTGAACTAATCCAATAATTAAAATAACAGATGATGTCAATTTAGTAACTGGTTTATTAAGGAATATTATACCTAAAACAATATTCCAAAATATCCAAAGTAAAAACGAACCTTCCTGTCCTTCCCAAAAAGATGAAATTTTATAATAAAAAGGAAGTTCTTTTGAAGAATGTTGAAAGGCATAATAATATTCAAATTTGTTGGTTATTATTAAATAATAAATAGTCGATATAGCTCCAATAATAAATATAGAATGAATATAAAAAGATGTGGCGCCAAATCTAAACCATTGTAATTTGTAGTTAGAGCGTTCAAAGTATACAAAACTTAAAAAGGAAATTACAGAAAAAACAAAAGAAGAAATTATAAAAAGATGACCTATATTTCCTAATGTATCCATACAAAAAAATTATATTTTAATATTATTCTCTGTATATTTTGATGGACATTTCAGTAAAATTTCTTTAGCCAAAAAATGATTCTCATTATAAGATCCTATAACAACTAGTTGGTCTGACAATAAAAAATCCGGAGGCATAGGATTTCCATAAAAGACATTTTCAATCATACCATTCTCATCAATCATTTCAAATGAAAAACTAAGATTATCTATACTGTTCTTAATTCCCACAACTTTATTCATTAAATTTTTGTTTAATTTTCCCACTACATGCACATTAGAAATTTTCCCAGAAGTATGAAGTGACTTTGCGTCAGAAAATGAGACATAGGTACTCGCATCACTAAAAGTAGTTATTATAATAATTATAATTATACATAGAAATATTAAATAAAGGGGTTGTAAATTCTTCATTCTTTTTTTTGTTCAATTTTATTAATTTTTCTTTCTATTCTAAACATATAATAAAAAAGAGAAAAAAGTAGAAGTAAAACAACAAATACTACAACATAAATTTTTCCTTCTGCCCTAAAAGCTTCAGCCATTTCAATTTGTAAGGTTAGATAAAATAATAAATAAAAAAAATTGCAAATCATTTTTAATATTTTTTTGTTAATAAGTTTACTCGTAATTTAATGTTTACTATCCAAAGACCTAAAAAAATAAAACCAACTACAGCAGGATAAAAAACTATTCTTAATTGAGAATTCATATCATAAACATTAAATCCAGGATTACCTCCATTGCCTGGGTGTAAAGAGTCGGTCATTCTTGGAAGAATAAAAATTAAGGGGATCAGCATTGTAAAAGCAAATATATTATAGATTGAAGATATTTTAGCTTTTTTAATTTCATCAGTAATTGAACTTCTCAAAATAAAATATGAAAAATAAATAATCAAAACAAGAGCAGAACCATTAAGTTTAGGATCATTAGTCCAAAAAGTTCCCCAAGTAAATTTTGCCCAAATCATTCCAGATAATATCCCTAAACATCCAAAGAATACTCCTACAGAAACATATGTATATGAGTGGGTATCATAAATAATATTTTTTTTTGAAATAAAATAATAAGAATTAACAGATGAAATCATCAGTAAAGCAATCATAGTAAACCACATAGGAACATGGAAATAGAGTACACGAATTGCCTCATTCAAAATAGGTAAAGAAGGAACATCAAAAATCAATCCAGCTATAATTACATAGGTTAAAAGGAGCATACAAAATATTTTTATATATTTTAAATATTTTAACTTTTCCATAAAAACTTAAACAAAAAATTTGACAAACTAATAAGAATAATATTAAGTAAAATTAAAAGATAGATGTCGTCTTCTATAATATTCCAAGAAAATTCTATATCTGTAATTTTACTAAGATTTATTAAAATTATTAAAATGGGTAAAATTAGGGGAAAACTTAATATTGCCATAATCATTGAGTTCTTTTTAACTTGATAACTAATAGCGGAAATGAAAGTTAAACAATTAGAAATGCTTAGCGCTCCAACAAAAAGTAAAAAAAAGAAAAAACTTGATTTAATAAGATTACCTAATAAAATTGAATATACTCCAAATGACATAAAAAATAAAATCAGTAAAAAGAAAAAGTTGTAAATCAATTTTGCAAAAATCAATTCTGAAGATGAAAAAAGATAATAATAATAGTAATTTCTATTCTCAGACTCATGAAGAAAACTTTTTGCCACAGATACAATTGAACCATATAACAGAATGATCCAAAATAATGATATCCAAGTATTAAATTCATTTATTCCAAGTCGACCAAAAGAAATATAAATAACAAAAATTGACGACACCAAATAAATTGCTACTGAAAAAAAAAGATGCCCCAGATTTAAATCAATTTTTAAATCTTTACCTACTATTATAAAAATTTTCTTTATCATATTTGTACAAAAATAATATCAAAAAATAAAATATATCTCATTATGACAGATTCTAAAAATTTATTTCCACATAATCATTATATAAATGCGAAGTTGAGAACAAGACTAACTAAACAACAGCCTCTTTTAATTTGGCTTTCAGGTTTATCAGGATCAGGAAAATCAACTATTGCAAATAACTTGGAAAAGAAACTTTATGCCAATGGATTCCTCTCTTATCTATTAGATGGAGATAATATTAGAGTAGGATTAAATAAAGATCTAGGATTTTCTAATGATGATAGAAAAGAAAATATTCGAAGAATAGCTGAAGTCTCAAAATTAATGATTGATTCCGGAATAATAGTTATAAGTGCATTTATTTCTCCATTTGCTCAAGAAAGAAGCTTTGCAAAAAAACTTGTACATGAAAAAAATTATTTTTTAGTACATATTGAATGTTCAATAGAAAAATGTGAACAAAGGGATGTAAAAGGTTTATATAAAAAAGTAAGAAATGGAGAAATAAAAAACTTCACAGGTATCGATTCACCATATGAAACTCCAAATAATCCAAATCTAAGAGTCAATACAGAAAAAGAAAGTGTAAATGAATCTGTAAATAAAATATATGAAGCAATTTATGATAAAATAAAAATACATGGAGTATAATAATTATCTAAAAATTGGAATAGAAGCTTCTCTACAAGCAGGAAAAAAGATTATGGAAGTATACGAGGATTCAAATATTATAAAATTTGAAAACAAAGAGGATAATTCACCACTTACTATAGCAGACAAAGAAGCTCATAATATAATTAATTTGATTCTAAAAAAAACAGGTATCAATATTATAAGTGAAGAAAGTAAGATTTCTGATTATAAAATCAGGAAAAGCTGGACACATTACTGGCTTATAGATCCATTAGATGGTACAAAAGAATTTATAAAAAAAAATGGAGAATTTACTGTGAACATAGCTCTTATAAAAAAAAATAAACCCGTGATGGGAATAGTATATTGTCCTGTAAAAAAATCTTTGTATTGGAACCATCCTGAACATGGTGCTTTTAAAAAAAAATCTAGTACTGTCATATTACACAGGAATCAAAAAATTGATTTTCATCAATCTGGACTAAGAGTTATAACTTCAAGATCACATATGAATTCTCAAACAGAAAAATTTATTTCAAAACTAAAACAACCTAAAATAATATCATGTGGTAGTTCATTAAAAATATTATTTCTTGCAGAAAATAAAGCTGATATTTATCCTAGATTTGGACCAACTATGGAATGGGATACAGCAGCAGCACATGCTATAGCAAATAGTGCTAATATTAAACTGATAAATCCAGATACTAACAAAGAAATATTTTATAATAAAAAGAATTTATTGAATCCTTTTTTTATAGCATATCCATAAAAAATATTTATGAAAACAAACACATACATCATAATATTAATTATGATAATATTTTTTGTTATTTCATTTATTACCAACATCATAGGTCCCCTAATTCCTGAAATAATTGAAAATTTTAATTTGAGTTTGTCTGCTGCCGCCCTATTACCTTTTGCCTTTTTTATAGCTTACGGATTTAGTTCGATCCCTAGTGGATATTTAGTTGAAATATATGGAGAAAAAAAAATTATACTTACCGCTTTAAGTATTGCTTTTATTGGGTCTTTAATTTTTTCAATATTTTCAAATTATTTAACTGGAATAATATCTTTATTCTTAATAGGAGTTGGCATGTCTATACTTCAAGTAGCAATTAATCCATTATTAAGAAATTGTTCTGGTCCAGAAAATTTTGCATTTTATTCTGTGTTGGGACAATTGTTTTTTGGATTTGCTTCTTTTTTAAGCCCTAAAATATATATACTAACATCGAAAATTGATTTGTTAAAAACATTCACTTTCCTTTCAGCAGCATCTCCAAATTGGATAATTATTTATTGGGGATTTTGTTTACTAATAATAATACTCAGTCTTATAATTCAATTAATATCTTTTCCTAAAATCATCCTTTTGCAAGAAGAAAAAAATACCAATTATAAATCATTCGAAAATCTATTGAAAAACAAATGGACATATTTGTATTTTGTTGGGATTTTCTTTTATGTAGGAACAGAACAGGGAATTAATACTTGGACATCTCAATTTCTTTATACATATCACGATATAAATCCAAAAATAGAAGGAGCTAAAATAATCTCTAATTTTTGGGGAAATATGGTAATCGGAACATTAATAGGATTGATTTTAATAAAACTCATAGACTCTAAAATATTATTAGTATTCTTTTCATTACTTTCTATGGTATTATTAAGTCTGGGTTTATTTGGGAAAACTTGGATTGCCTTAATTGCTTTTTCAAGTCTAGGGTTTTCTATTTCTAGTATGTGGTCTATTATTATTGCTTTAGCATTAAATTCGTTTAATAAAAATCACGGAGCTCTTTCAGGAATTATGATGACGGGAATTTGTGGGGGAGCAATTTATCCCTTCATAATTGGAATTATAGGTGATTTTTTTGAGTTACGTGTAGGATTAATAGCGTTATATGCTTCGTTATTGTATATTTTATTAATTGGATATTTTTCTAAACCAATATTTGTAAATAAAAGACTTAGTTTGAAATGGAAAAAGTCTATTATATCTTTGGTTGGATAGAAATTTTTCATATGCTGGAAAAAATTAAAACTTATAAACAAGAAATCAATAATTTAATAATTAAGGATGCTGAACAATTAGAAAATTTTAGGATTAAATTCATAAGTAAAAAAAGTGTGATAAATAATCTATTTGAAAAATTTAAATCAATACCAACTAATAAAAAAAAGATTGTTGGAGGAAAATTAAATGAATTAAAAATTTTTGCAAAAAGCAAGCTTAAAAAGGCGTCAATAATTGTCAATAAAAATTTTTCTTCCAATACCTCCAATGAGGATCTAACTTTACCTCCAATAAATAATAGTTTAGGAAGTTTACACCCATTAAGAATTATAAGAAATCAAATAATAAATATATTTGGAAATATAGGATTCACAATAGAAGATGGACCTGAAATTGAAGAAGATTGGTATAATTTTACTGCATTAAATTTTCCAAAAAATCATCCAGCAAGGGAAATGCAGGATACTTTTTTTATTTCAAAAAATCCTGATATTGTGCTAAGAACTCATACATCAAATGTACAAATAAGACTAATGGAGAAGAAAAAGCCACCTATCAGAGTAATTATTCCAGGAAGAGTTTATCGTAATGAAACAGTCTCCGCTAAATCCCATTGTTTTTTTCATCAAGTTGAAGGACTATATATTAATAAAGGTGTGAGTTTTAAAGATTTAAAGGACACATTATATTATTTTGCTAAAGAAATGTTCGGAAAAAAAACAAAAGTAAGATTTAGACCTTCTTATTTTCCTTTTACTGAACCTAGTGCTGAAATGGACATATCATGGAAGTCTGGATGGTTAGAAATCTTAGGAGCAGGAATGGTTGATCCCAATGTTATTGAAAATTGTAATTTAGACTCTAAGAAATATTCTGGATTTGCTTTTGGTATGGGTATTGAAAGAATTGCAATGTTAAAATACAAAATTGATGATATTAGATTGTTTTCAAAAAATGATTTAAGATTTCTTAAACAATTTAGAGGTGCTAATTAATTAAATTACAAGAATTATATTCATCATCTATTGTAAGATAAATTTCAGATTTTGTTCTATCAAACCAATTATTTAATGCTTCAGCTTGTTTTTTATTTAAAGCATATGTTCTAAATCTCTGATAATCATCTTTTAAACTACCTTGATGAGGTAATATTTTATTTTTATAATATAATATACGTAATGCTTGGGTACCATCATCCATTCTAAACTGAAATGGTGGTGATATGGTGCCTACATCCATTGTGTCAATTGTAAAAAAAACTACAGGATCTAATTCATCAACTAATATTTTTTCACCACCAGATGCGTCTGTAAAATAACCTCCAAAAGAAGATGTAAATTTATCATCTGAAATTTCTCTAGCTAGTTCTTCAAATGAAGAAGAGTCCAGTCTAACTAATTGTCTTAAACTATCTAAAAATTTAGTGGTCTTTAATATATCATTATTGGAAATTTTTGGCCTAATCAAAATATGTCTTGAGTCATACATATTACCTCTTTTTTCAATTAGTTCTATTAAATGAAGTCCTACTTTTGTTTCAATTGGCATAGAAATTTCACCAGGACTAAGTTTCAAAGTAGCAGCTTCGTACTCTGGTTGTAATATTCCTCTACCTACAAAACCAATTCTTCCTCCTTGTTCAGCACTACCTGGATCATCACTATTTAATGTTGCAAGTATTTCAAAGCTTTCACCCCGCACTATTTTATTTCTAATATTAATTAAATCCATTTTAGTTTTTTCTTTTTGTTCATCTCCCACTTCAATGATTTTAACTATTTGAGATATTTGAACCTGAGTAGAAAAATAAGGGATACTATCAACAGGAATATCATGAAAAAAAAGACGAACTTCCTCAGGACTAACAGATAAATCAGAAAGAATTTCACGCCGCATTTTATTAGCAACTAATTGTTCCTTAATATCATCAAATAATTCGTTTTTAAATTCTGAAATTGTTTTATCATAAAAATTTTCTATCTCTTCTTCTGAACCAACTTGATTAATAATCATGTTCATCCTGGAATCAAGTTCTTGGTTTACCTCATTATCTTCAACTAAAACTGAATCAATTTCAGCTTTAGCCACTAGTAATTTATTTGTGATTAAATTTTTAAATACAGCACATTTTGTATTACCAGATAACCTTTCTCCTCGTGATAAGACATCTAAATAGGTGCTTTCGAGCTCAGACTTCAAAACTATATAATCATCAATTTTAGCAATTATTTTATCAATTACTACCCCAGAAGTTTTGTTTTGAGCTTGTAAAATATAAGGTATAAAAAAGAATAAAATTATTTTAATATATTTCATAATCCACTTGCTTAATTGATTTTAAATAAATACTGTCCTGCAATTTATCTAATAAATCTCTTTTTCTCTTATTAAGAAGGATAGCTCTAATAATATCATATTCAAAAGAAAGTGGAGAAATATCTCCTGAAAGTTTGTAATCAATTATTTTGATAAAATAATAATAATTTTCATCGCTATTCTCTAAATATTTATTATATGTTAATAAAGAACTATTACCATTTATTTCTCGGAAAGGGGTATTTGCAATTAATTCATCGAAATCAATCCATAAAGAATCATCCAAAAAAGATTTTTCAGCAAACTGAAAACAATAAGATCTAATCTCGTTAAGGTTTGACTTGGGGTATTGACGAATTAATTTTCTAAAGTTTACTATTTCAGGAGCTTTTATTCGTATTTTAGCATATAAACATCGAACTAATTCGGAACCCAAAACAAAATCTTTGATATTATCTGAATAATAATCTTTGATGTCAGAATCAGAAATTATAAAATTTAAATTTTTTGAAATAAAATCATTTTCGTATTCATATAATACTAAATCATCCATATATTTTTGAATCTTATTATTAATGACTGTTTTATCATTCAGATTAGCATAAGCATGATATAGTATAATTTCATTTGTTATCCAATCATCTATTTGTTTCTTAACGAAATTAGAACTGTCTTGATTAGATACAGGTAAAATTAAATCATCTGAATACAAAAATTTGTCCCCTACTCGAGCTATTGGATTTAAATCCTTTGAAGGATCTGGATTAAAATTCCAATCACAAGAATTAAGTAAATAAATAAATAAATAAATAAATTTAAATCTTGCCATTATTAAATTTAATTGTCAAAATAGTAATATCATCATTAAAAACATTTTGTCCCTTAAAACTAGTAAGATCACTCAAAATGAAATTGTGAAGCTTATCAAAATTGTCATTTTTATTCAAAATAAATTTTTTCAACCTTTCAATTCCATAATAATTCTGTTGTTCATTTTGAGTTTCCAATAGTCCATCAGTATAACATAATAATAGATACTCTTTTGTAAAGCTAATTGTATGAGTTTGCAAATTTGGTAGTTTATCTAAAATTCCAAGAAGAGTGGTGCCTTTATCTAATAATATAATTTTGTTATTAAATTTAAATAAAGGAGCTGGATGCCCACAATTTATATACTTTACTTCATGATCTTTTAAATCACATATCGCAATAAAAAAACTAATGAATCGATCTCCAGATTCTTTACTTTTTAACTGAAAATTTAATTCATTAACTATATCTTTCAAATTATCAGTATATCTCAAAATAGTTCTTAGGGTAGCTTGAAAATTTGACATTAATAAAGCAGCAGGCATCCCTTTTCCAGAAACATCTCCAATGCAAATAAGAAATTTGCTTTTATTAATGGGTATATAATCAAAATAATCACCTCCCAAATCTGAATGAGGTTTATAAATAGAAAAAATCTTTAATTGATTTGAATAAGGTAAATCTTTTGGAATTAAGCTTTCTTGAACTTTTCTAGCAATTTGTTTTTCTTTTTGAAATTTTTCAAAAACTGAAGATGTAGGTAAATTAAAAATATTGACTAAAATAGAAATAAAAGAATAAACAAAAACAAATAGTCCTAAAACCCCAAAATAAAGAGATTTTGTTAAATCAAAAATGATAATACCTAGAAGGTTTGTTTGGAGAAAAATTTGAAAATAAAAAACTAAAGAAATAATTATAAAAGAAAGATATAATATGCTTTTCCATTTTTTATCAAAACTAATATAAGCTATCCATTTTAAATTAAACGATAAGATCAATCCATATAATGAAACAGATGCGCCTATAAAATAATAGAAAGAAGTTGGTAATAAGATAGAAATAAAATCAAATAAAAAAGTTACTAGTAATAAATACTCAAAAATTTTCCATAATGACTTTGCAAAACTAGTATCATCATCAAATAGTATAAATCTTTTCCAAATTGTAAAAATTATAATGAGAAATGTTAATGTTAGACCTATATTAAAATGATTTACTAAATTTAATACAGAAGCATTTCTAGTTATATAAGAACCCGATAATAGGGTAAATAAAAAAACCCATATTACTAAAACAGGTATAATAGATAAAATAGCATATTTAAAAGTTTTATTTAAAAATTTTAAAATAGTCTCTGGCTTAGCTATTTTCAATTTTTGATCATAATAATTGTGTATTGAAATAATAGAAAGACCAAGCACTATATGATAAATAAAATAGTATAAGTAAGTAGTTAAATTTTTTCCAATAATTACTAAGGTGAGTTGAAAAACTAAAAGAAATAACCAAGCAAATAGGCCTAGTCCTAAACTTACTTTTGGTTTGAATTTATATATACTCATTGTATCAAAAAACACAATTTAATAATTCTGTATAATAGCAAAAAAAACAAGTATTAACTATTGTGAATATTAATTTTTAGAATAATTTGGGGCCTCACGAGTTATATAAATATCATGAGGATGTCCTTCTATTGAACCAGCGCTCGTTATTTTAACAAAAATTGCTTTTTTTAATTCACTAATATTCTTAGATCCTGTATAACCCATACCTGCTTTTATTCCTCCAGCAAGTTGATAAAGGACTTCGGAAACATCCCCTTTAAAAGGAACTCTCCCAACTATTCCTTCTGGAACTAATTTTTTTGAATCATTTTTATTGTTTTGAAAATATCTATCTTTAGTTCCTTCTTCCATTGCTTCAACTGAACCCATCCCTCTGTATGTTTTATATTTTCTTCCTTCATACAATATAATATCACCTGGAGTTTCCTTAGTTCCAGCTAACAATGAACCAAGCATTGCAACGTTCGCTCCAGCAGCTATTCCTTTCACAATATCACCAGAAAATCTAATACCTCCATCTGCTATAATTGGAATTTCAGTATTTTTTAATGCCCTAGAACATTCATAAATTGCTGACAATTGAGGCATTCCAACCCCAGCTATGATTCTTGTTGTACAAATACTTCCTGGTCCTATTCCTACCTTAATAGCATCTGCTCCAGCATCTGCAAGATCTTTAGCGCCACTTGCTGTAGCTACATTACCTACTATAAGTTCAACAGAATAATGTTTTTTTATATTTTTACAAATAGAAATTACAGATTTAGAGTGGGCATGTGCTGTATCAATAACAATAACATCAACTCCTGCTTCAATTAGTTTCATCAATCTTTTTTTATAATCAACGGTATTACCAATTGCAGCCCCAACCCTTAACCTACCAAATCGATCTTTACAAGCATCTGGCATAGATTTATTTTTCAATATATCTTTATACGTAACTAACCCAACCAGAATATTATTTTGATCAATAATTGGAAGTTTTTCTATTTTATGGTTTTTTAATATATTTTCAGCTTTTAATAAATCTGTATCATTATGAGCCGTAATTAAATTATTCTTTGTCATTATATTAGAGAGAGGGACATTTTGTTCTTTATGAAATCTTATATCTCTATTTGTAACTATTCCAAGTAAAGCATTATTTGAATTAACAATTGGAATTCCTCCAATTTTATTTTTTTTCATAATCATAACAGCCTCTTTAACAGTAGAAGTTTTTCGTAATGTAATAGGATCTTTTATAATTGCACTTTGAGATCTTTTTACTTTTTTAATTTCTTGAGCTTGTCTTTTTATTGACATATTTTTATGTACGATTCCCATTCCTCCCTTCAGAGCTATGGCTATTGCCAAAGAGGATTCTGTCACTGTATCCATAGGAGATGATATCAGGGGAATATTCAGTTTGATATTTCTAGTTAAATATGAGGAGATGTCAACTTGACCAGGCAATATTTCAGAATAAGCAGGCTGAAGAAGCACATCATCATAGGTTAGCGCTTCAGGAAGAAATTTTCTATCTTTTAGCATGGCAAATATTAAGTAGTTCTATTTGCCGAACAAATTTAATAGATATTTGTTATAACTAAAATTTAAATTTTAGTTATATAATTTTTTTAATTGATTATAAACAAAATGTTAGAATTTATTGCAGTTGTTTTTGGTCTTCTCAGTGTTTGGTATGCAAGTAATAATAATATTAGAGTGTTTCCCACGGGAATTATTAGCGTTACAATTTATATGTTCATTACATATTCTGCAAAACTTTACGCAGATACAGGTATCAACTTTTATTATTTGTTAATGAGTATTTACGGTTGGATTGTATGGGGATCAAAAAATAAAAAAATAAAAAAAGAAGTTAATAAATGTAGTCAATCAGAGTTAATCCTTTCAATATTATTAACAGTAGTTTTTTATACGATAATCTATTATCTCTTAAAATTATCAGACAGTGATGTGCCTATTATTGACAGTATTACAACAGCTTTGTCTTTAGTTGCAATGTTTCTGATGGCAAGACGAAAAATTGAAAATTGGATATATTGGATTATTGCAGATATTATTTATATTCCTTTGTATGTTTATAAAGGATTACCTCTAACAAGTTTTCAGTTTGCAGTATTTTTGATAATAGCAATATCTGGATATTTATCATGGAAAAAGATCATAAATGAAAAAAATATCAATAGTAGGACCTGAATCATCTGGTAAAACCACTGTAGCTAGAGCTCTCGCCAAACTATTGAAAGAAACATTTGTAAAAGAATACGCAAGAGAATATTTAACAAAAAACAAACAATATTCCATAAAAGATTTAAAAATAATATCTGAGAGGCAATCTAAAAATATAAATAACGCGAATTTAAAAGTTAAAAAATATTTAATTACAGATACTTCAATCATAGATATTAGGATATGGAGTGAAATGAAATACAATAAATGCCATAACTCAATTAAAACTAAAGCTATAGAAGAAAATTTTGATCTTTATTTATTATGTAAACCCGATTTACCTTGGTTTGAAGATCCATTAAGAGAAAATCCTCATGATAGAAAAAAGTTGTTTAATGCTTTTAAATTAGCTTTGAAAGAAAAAAAGGCAAAATACATTATTTTGGAAGGGAATCTAATTACTAGATTATTATCTGCTCTAAATTCTATAAATAAGTTATAATAATTATATTACAAATTATTGGGGTGCCTATTATATCAGGCTGAGAGTAAACTCAAAAAAACTGATCCAGATAATACTGGCGTAGTAAACATGAAACATCTTATTTTTTTCATTTTTTTTATTGCTAATCAATGTTTAAGCCAATCATTGTTTAAAGGAAAAGTGATATCTAAAAACAGAGTTCCAATACAAAATGTAAACATTTTAGATAGTGTAGCTCAAAAAGTAGTTGTCAGTGATAAAGAAGGTAATTTCATTATTAGAACCAACAAATCACAAATACATCTTATACTTTCTTCAGTTGGTTATGAAACTATCAGATCTTCAGTTAATCTAAAAGAAGAAACTGAAAAAATATTTATTTTAGTTGAAGGTATATATTTAAAAGATAGCATAAAAATATATTCCACTAGAGCTAATCAAAAAACCCCATTTGCTTATAAAAATATAGGGGAAAAAAGAATTGAATTATTAAACAATGGAAAAGGATTACCATATCTTTTACAACATACTCCTTCTATAGTATTAACCTCTGATGCTGGTAATGCTATTGGATATACTGGTATTCGAATTCGTGGAAGTGACCCTACAAGAATCAATGTTACAATAAACGGTATCCCATTAAATGACGCAGAATCTCATGGTGTGTTTTGGGTAAATTTGCCTGATATTATTTCTTCTACAAATAATATACAAATTCAAAGAGGAATAGGAACATCAACAAATGGTTCTGGAGCATTTGGAGGCACAATAAATATTAAAACCGGTACTCCTTCTAAAGAGAAAACTATATCATATAATACTTCTATGGGATCTTATAAGACTACAAAACACACATTTAGTTTCAACTCTGGACTAATTAATAAAAAATGGAATTTTGAAGGTAGATTATCCAAAATATATTCTGATGGATATGTTGATAGATCTTTTTCAGATTTAAAATCATATTATCTAGCAGCAAATTATTTTACAAGACGCTCCAGCTTGCAAATGATTAATTTTTCAGGAAAAGAAAAAACATATCAATCTTGGTGGGGAACACCGGAAGCAAAAATCAACAATGATATTTCAGAAATGAATAAGGTGATAGTTAATAATTCTTACTCAGATCAACAGGCAAAAAATTTACTAGAATCAGGTAGAACATTCAATTATTATCTATATGAAAATCAAACAGATAATTATCAACAAGATCATTACCAATTACATCTTAATCAAGATTTATTCAATAATTCGAATTTTAATATATCACTTCATTATACCTATGGTAGGGGCTATTATGAAGAGATGCAAATTAATGATAAGCTTTCTAATTATAATTTAGCAAATATAGTTATTGGAAATAAATCTATTGCATCAAGTGACATTATAAGACAAAGATGGTTAGATAATGATTTTTACGGTTTAGTGTTTTCATATATCTTAAAAAAAGAAAACGAATTAATAGTTGGTGGAGCATGGAATAAATATGTTGGAAATCATTTTGGTAAAATTATATGGGGTCAATATCTCCCTATTGAATTTTTTAATAAAAATTATTATAATAATAAAAGCATTAAAAAAGATGGTAATTTTTTTGTAAAAAAAATTGTATTTATTAACAATAAAATTAAAATATTTACAGACTTGCAAACTAGATTTGCAATCCATAGTGGAGAAGGAACAGATAACAAAAAACAATTTGTCAATTTTCAATCAAATTACTTATTCTTCAACCCTAAATTAGGTGTGAATTATTCAATTAGTGAAAAATCACAATTATATGTTTCATATGCTAGATCAAATAGGGAACCCGTTAGAAGTGATTTTGTAGATTCAATAAAAAAACCTAAACATGAAACATTATTTGATTATGAAATCGGATTTAAACAAAAAATAAAAAAAGGGACTATTAATATAAATTTTTACTGGATGCAGTACAAAAATCAATTACTTCTTACCGGGGAAGTGAATGATGTTGGTGGATACATAAGAAAAAATGCAGAAAAAAGTAAAAGATTCGGAGTGGAGTTTGAAAATAATTTAATTATAAACTCTCAACTCAGCATGGATAATAATATTACTTTAGCCAAAAATTTAGTTTTTAACTACAATGAAATAATTTATGATTATGGAATAAATTGGAATGAATTCAATATTATAAATAACAGATATAAAAAAACTAATCTAGCATTTTCGCCTTCCATAATAGCATCTAACACGATATTATGGTATCCAATGAAACAATTAGGTTTTCATTTTTTTTCTAAATATATAAGTTCACAAAATTTAGATAATACTTCTAAAAATGACAGAATTATTCTTCCCTATTTTATTAATAATTTAATGATAAATTATAATGTAGAAATTAATGTATTAAATAACCTTTTTATTAAGTTTCAAATCAATAATCTATTTAATGAGTTATACGAATCTAACGGATACACATTTGGATATTTTGCCGGAATCAATTATGAGGTAAGAGAAAATTATTATTATCCTCAAGCTGAAAGAAATTTTTTAATTTCATTAGAACTAAAATTTTAAAAATAAAAACCTATCATACCCTTGTAAATCTTTTAAAAATTTGAATTGAATATGAGAAAAATTATCATAGAGGTATTTAGAAAAATCTTTTTTATATAACGAATTTATTTCAAAATAAATTCTACCTCTCTTATTCAAATGAGTGCTCGCAAAGTTTAATATTTTTTTATAATAAAGAAGAGCATCATTTTCCACAAAAAGAGCTTTATGTGGTTCGAATTTTAAAACAGATTTATCAATTAGATCTTTATTTTGTTCTAAAATATATGGAGGATTTGAAATAATAATGTCAAATTTAGTCTTAGTTTGATATTGAAAAATATTGCGGCAGTGAAAAGAAATATTTGCATTTAATAACTTTGCGTTTTTTTTGCTAATATTTAATGCTTTGCTAGAAAAATCTATAGCTGTAACTTCAGAATTTAAAAGTTCTTTTTTTAATGTTATACAAATACAACCAGATCCACAGCCTACATCTAAAATTTTCAAGCGTTCCCTTCTTTTTTCCTTTTGAATGACTATAGAAACTAATTCTTCTGTTTCCGGTCTTGGAATTAAAACACCACTATCAACATGAAATATATAATTATAAAAAAATTCTTTTTTAATAACATATTGTATTGGAATCCCTTTATTTAATTTATGAATATCACGGTTTAATTTATTTAGTTGTAAAGTATTCCAAGAAATTTGTTTGTCTAATATTATGTCAGTGTTAGAAACATTATATTTAATTGTAAGATATTTATCAACAATATGTTTTTTTTCTCTGGTATTATAATTATCGTTTAAATTTGTATGGATTAAATTTGAGATTGTACTAATTTTTATTTGAGTCATAACTCAAAAATAACATGAATAGTTTTTATAAAAAGTACATCCAAAGAACATTTTTTTTAGCTCAAAAGGGTGCCGGGAAAGTTTCACCAAATCCTTTAGTAGGATGTGTTATCGTGCACAATAATAAAATCATTGGTGAGAGCTATCACAAAAAATATGGAGATAAACACGCAGAAATAAATGCCATTAATGCAATTCAAAATAAAAGCATTATAAAAAATAGTAGCGTCTTTATTAACCTAGAGCCATGTTCCCATTACGGAAAAACACCACCTTGTATAAATGCTTTAATTAAATTAAAACCTAAAGAAGTTATAATATCAAATAAAGACCCAAACCCTAAAGTAAACGGACAAGGAATTAGTATGTTAAAGAATAGTGGCTTAAAAGTGATTGTAGGTATTTTAGAAAAAGAAGGAGAAAAATTAAATAAACGTTTTTTTACATTCATAAGAAAAAAAAGACCTTATATAATATTAAAATGGGCTGAAACGAAAAACGGTATGATAGCCAATGAAAGATATGAGTCGAAATGGATAAGTAATAATTTGTCCAGACAATTAGTACATAAATGGAGAGCACAAGAAGATGCTATATTAGTGGGAGCTTCAACAGTTGAACATGATAACCCGCAATTAACTGTCAGGCATTGGAAAGGAAAAAATCCCATTAGAGTAATCATTGATCCAAAAGGAAGAGTAAATTTAAAAAGTCATATTTATAACAATCTTTCCAATACAATAATTCTTACTAATATTAATGAGAACAAAAAGAAATATTTAAAAAAAATAAAAATTAATTCTTTTGAAATCAAGGAAATAAATAGCTTTTTAGTAAAAGAAAACATTACTTCTATCCTTATAGAAGGAGGAGCCTTTACTCTTGGTAAATTTATTACGAGCAATCAGTGGGATGAAATAAGAATATTTCAGTCAAATAAAACTTTTAAAAAAGGAATTAAAGCTCCTATAATTAATAAACTGAAATTGTACTATAGAGAAATACTTCAAGATAAATTATTCATAAAATATAATGACTAGTTTAAGTAATAAAAAAGAAAAATATAATCAATTAAATAACACCGTTGATTTACTTATTAAGAATGAAAAAAATTTGACAGCTAATCTTGCAAATATATGCGCAGCTATAAAAGAAATCATGGGATTTTTTTGGGTGGGATTTTATCTAGTAAAAAACAAGGAATTAGTATTGGGTCCTTTTCAAGGATCAGTTGCTTGCACTAGAATTAAAAAAGGCCGAGGAGTATGTGGAATAGCATGGGAAAAAAATATGACAATAATAGTGGAAAATGTTAATAAATTTGATGGACATATAGCTTGTAGTAGTTTGTCTAAATCTGAAATAGTGATTCCAATTAGAAAAAATAATAGAGTTTATGGTGTTTTAGATATTGATCATGATAAATACAAAACATTCAATCTAATTGATAAAAAATATTTAGTGAAAATAACAAAAGGAATTGAAAAAAAAATAAACTAAAATTCACCAATTTTAGTTAAACCAGCATATGTTTTATCACCCAATTTTACATCAAGACTAACATTTAAAGGCAAAAATAAATCGACACGAGATCCAAATTTAATAAAACCAAATTCTTCTCCTTGTTGCACATTATCACCATTTTGCAAATAACATTTTATTCTTCTAGCAACTGTCCCTGCAATTTGTCTTATTAATATTTTTGTGTTTTTGTTAGAATTTATCACAATAGTATTTCGTTCATTTAATTTACTGGATTTAGGTTGCCAAGCCAACAAATATTTACCAGCATGATATTTATAATATTCTACATTGCCTGTTATTGGATTTCTATTTATATGAACATTAAATGGAGACATAAATATTGAAATCTGTATTCTTTCAGACATGAAATATTCATCTTCTATAACTTTGTCAATTATAACTATTTTTCCGTCAGCTGGAGAAAGAACAACATTCTCATTAGTAATAATATTAACAAGAGGATTTCTAAAAAACTGGAGAATAAAAATGAAAATTAGAAAGGAAAATAAAGCAACTATTCCCATAAAAAGATGAGAAAAAGTGCCTAAAGAGTAAAGCAAACAATTTACTGTAACCAATAAAACAAATAATAGAATAAGAATATCTCTTCCTTCTTTATGAATAGTCACTACTGTTTCTGAAAAGTAAATGATCCATCTCTAAATTTATAAGTTTTAGCGACTTTATCGATAGCAGAAATATAAGCAGCTATTCTTAAAGAAACTTTATACTCTTTAGAAATCTTAAAAACATTATTAAAACCTAATTTTATTATCGAATCAGCTCTTCTGTTAACTCTACTTTCAGACCACTTAAATCCTAGCCGATTTTGAACCCATTCAAAATAAGACACAATTACTCCTCCTGAATTCGCCAAAATATCTGGGACAGCAACTATCCCATTATTCAATAGAATAGCATCAGCTTTATGTGATGTTGGACCATTAGCTCCTTCTACTATAAGTTTTGCCTTAATGTTTTTTGCGTTTTTTTCAGTTATTACATTTTCCAGTGCAGCAGGTATTAAAACATCTATATCTTCTAAAGCAAAAAAATCTTTGGAAGAAATAACCTCACCCCCACCAAAACCTTTTAAAGAACTCTTATGTTCATTTCTATAAGTCATTGCTTTACCAATATTAATTCCTTTTTTATTATAGTAAGACCCAGATATGTCTGAAATAGAAACAATACTAGCACCTCTTTCTTTTAATAGATAAGATGCCCATGATCCCACATTACCAAAACCCTGCACAGCAATTCTAGACTTATAAGGATTAATTTTTAATTTTGTCATTGCAGAAAGACATGTTGTCATGACTCCTCTACCAGTAGCCTGAACCCGCCCTAAAGAACCGCCTAGAACTATAGGTTTTCCAGTAACAACAGCACTAACGGTAGCTCCTTGTGATCTAGAATACTCATCCATTAACCAAGCCATTTGGTTTGGTCCTGTACCAACATCAGGAGCAGGAATATCTTTATCCGGACCAAAAACATTGTACATAGATTGAGTATAAGATCTAGTTAATCTTTCTAGTTCCCCATTGGACATGTTTCGTGGGTCACAACAAATACCTCCTTTAGCTCCTCCATAAGGAATGTCAACAACTGCACATTTCCATGTCATCCAAGAAGCTAATGCTGTAACTTCGTCCAAATTAACTGAAAGATCATATCTTAATCCCCCCTTAGAAGGCCCCAAAATATTTGAATGAATAACCCTATAGCCAGTAAAAACTTTTATAGCTCCATCATCCATGGAAATAGGTAAAGAAACAATAACTTGTCTTGCCGGTGCTTTAAGTACATTATATATATCTTCATCTAATCCAAGATGTTCAGAGGCAATCTGAAACCGCTTCATCATAGAGTCTAAAGGGTTAGCATGATCTAAAATTGGGGCTGGTTCAATATAGGACATTTCAGTAAATATTGTTTTTTGTAAATGTAATATTTATGTTAGGTGTTTAACAAATAATAAGTAAAAATATATATTAGGGATTATAAATAGTAAGCTATCAAATCGATCAAGATAACCTCCATGACCCGGTAATTTGTTACTACTATCTTTTAAATTAAACCCTCTTTTTACTAGTGACTCAAATAAATCTCCAAATATACCTACGGTAAGAACAATCAATCCAAAAAATAAACAAAACAGTAAAGAATATTTAACAAAATAATGAGATAAAACAAATGACAATATAACATTTGAGACTAAACCAAATAATACTCCTTCCCATGTTTTATTAGGAGAAATCGATGAAAGTTTAGTTTTACCAAAGATTGTTCCTCCAATATAAGATGCCGATTCAGACACCCATGTATATAGTAAAATACCAGCTATAAAAGTATAATCATAAACACCTGAATCAAAAGCTATCAAATTTAATAGGGAAAAGGGTAAAGCAATATATATTATTCCAGAAAAACTTAATGATAAATTAATTAAAGCATCAGAGAGGTTCTTATAATACAAAATTAGGATACAAATGAAAGGAAAAATAATAAGAAGACTATTATAGTATATGCTTGGAATTATTTGTGCAGAAATGCTAAATGATATAACAAATAAAAATGTTCCAAACAAAAGACCTAAAGGAGCAAAAGGACGATAATTATTTTTTTCAAGAATAAAATAAAATTCTATTAAACACGAAAGGAGGATAGCTAAAAAAATAACAAAATAAGTCCAAGGATTCAAAATACTAACAGCTAACAAGAAAGAACCCAAGATTGCAGTAATAATACGTAGTAGAAAATTTATGTTATTAAACAAAATCAATTCTTATTTTTAAAATTTTAATTGCTTCAATATAATTTTTTTGGTGAACAAATATCTCATAAAAACCAAAAATGACATAGGATGAATCAACTTTATTAGGAACAACCAACTCAATATTATTTTTTAATAAAATATATTTAGAATTCACACCCTATGGAATCCCGGTCCCTTATATAGTAATTTCCAACTATTTCTTTGCATAAACTAAGTGAGAAATTAATAATTTAAGAAGAAAAAATACAACGATCAAAGAAACAAAAGATAACAATAAAGATGTTTCAAAATTATTAATTTCTTCGACAGAAAAGCCAATTACACCAGTGTGAGCAAGATAAAATATAGTTAATGAAATAAAATTATTAATAAAATGAGCAAGCATAGCATAAAACAAATTACCTGAAAAAAAATAAATGTATCCAAACAATACTCCTAATAACATTCGGGGAACTAAACCATAAAACTGTAAGTGAAAGAAACTAAAAAAAAATGCAGACAACCAAATTGCAACATGAATATTATTAGTTATTGAGTTAAGTTTAGTTTGTACTAAACCCCTAAACAAATATTCCTCACAAAAACCTGGTATGATAGCAACAGCAAAAATTCCAATAATATATTGGCCAAAATTTTCGAATGAAATTAAAAAATATGTTAATTTTTCTAATTCTAATTCTCTTGCTTTAGCAAATTTTTCAAAAAAATTTAAAGCATCAGGAAGGATTATATTTTTGTTCCACTCTATAACTATGACATTAAAAAAAATAAAAAAAAGCATTAAAAAAATTATCAGAAAAATTGGGTACCCTTTTATCTGTTTGAAACTTAATATATGAGCAAGAGTATGATCATAGTGTTTAACATACAAATAAGGAGCAAGAAAAAAAACTATAAAACTAGTGATGGACTGAAGCACTAAAAAATGTATTCTCATACTTGGATTGGAAGTTATTTGAGATAAATTTTCCAATCCAAGGCCAGAAAAATAATAGTAAACAGCCAAATAACTACCAACAATTATTTGAGAACATATAAAACCTAATATAGTTGCTACAATAATAAAAAGTAATTCTTTTTTAGGGTTTGATATATTTTCTATTTCTTTGTTCACAAAAATTATTTTATAATCAATTTAATTGTTTTTTATGAAAATAGGGAATGTAGAATTAGGCAATTTTCCTTTATTGCTTGCACCTATGGAAGATGTTAGTGATCCTCCTTTTAGAGCGTTGTGTAAGAAACAGGGCGCTGACTTAATGTTTACAGAATTTATTTCTTCAGAAGGATTAATTAGACATTCTGAAAAAAGTATTCAAAAATTAGATATTTATGAATATGAGAGACCAATTGGAATTCAAATTTTTGGAGATAAAATAAATTCAATGAGAGAAGCTGCAAAAATTGCTGAAGAAGCAAATCCTGAAATAATCGATATCAATTATGGGTGTCCCGTAAAAAAAGTAGCCTACAAAGGCGCAGGAGCCGGTATACTACTAGACTTACCTAAAATGCAATCCATGACTAAAGAAATTGTGAAGATGGTCACATTACCCGTAACAGTAAAAACAAGATTAGGTTGGGATGAAAATTCAATCAAAATAATAGAAGTGGCAAAAAGATTACAAGATGTGGGTGTTCAGGCATTAACAATACATGGTAGAACTCGAAAACAAATGTACAAGGGCAAAGCTAATTGGGAATATATAGAAGCTGTTAAAAATAATCCTGAAATACATATTCCAATTTTCGGAAACGGGGACATTAATTCACCTGAAAAAGCCCTAAAGTATAGAGAAAAATATAATGTAGATGGTATAATGATAGGAAGAGCTTCAATTGGATATCCTTGGATTTTTAAACAAATCAAAGATTTTTTAAATGGAAACAAAAAAATTAAAACTCCTTCCATTAAAGAAAGAGTGGATACGGTAAAACAACATCTGGAGTTTTCTATTAAATGGAAAGGTGAAACATTGGGCTTATTAGAAATGAGAAGACACTATACAAATTATTTTAGGGGAATACAAAACTTTAAAGAACACAGAATTAAACTAATTCAAAGTCTGAATTATTATAAAAGTTTAGAAATATTAGATGATATATCAGAAAGTTTTACAAATAAAAACATAGTTAATTGTGAGCAAATATCATAATTTATATCCATGGTTTTTATTAATTTTATTGAGTTTAATTTGGGGAAGCTCTCCTATTCTGATTAAAAAATCTCTAGTTGTTCTCACTCCAATTGAAATAGGCGCATTGAGAATTTCAAGTGCAGCACTTTTTTTATCTCCATTTTTTTTTAAAGTCTTACTGAATATTAATAAAAATAATCTTCTATTATTGTTGCTATCTGGAATAATAGGGAATTTAATTCCCTATTTTTTATATCCTATAGCACAAACTAGAATTGATAGTAGTACTTCTGGTGTATTAACTTCTTTAACTCCTTTTTTTGCTTTATTAATTGGGTCAGTATTTTATCAACAGAAGATATATAAAAATAATGTCACAGGATTGGTGGTTGGTTTTATTGGTACCTTCTGCTTAATATTCTTTAACGGAAGAAATGGTTCAATCAACACAAATATTTATGGATTATTTGTGGTTTTAGCGACATTATTATATGGTATAAATCTAAATTTATTAAAACATCATTTGGTTAAACTAAACCCTTTAACCATAACTAGTACATCTTTGTTTTTTATCTCACCTATCACCATATGGATATTGGTTCAACATACTCCTTTTTTAACACATATAAATGAACTACATAATGTAAGAAATGAAATAATGTATGTATTAATTCTTGGAATTATAGGAACATCTTTAGCAACAATTATCTTTTACAGATTAGTGCAATTAAAAGATACAATTTTTGCAAGTTCTGTAACATATTTAATGCCCATTGTAGCAGTATTTCTTGGAATTTGGGATGGAGAATTTATAAATTTAATTCAATCAATAGCTATTCTATTTATAGTATTTGGTGTATACTGGAGTAATAAAAAAGCTAAATAGATAAACGAACCTTTTCAAGTAATTGTTTAGTTTTTCTTATGCCTTCATTTTCACTTAATCTCGATCCCTCATATTCTATAGAAACATATTTTCTATATCCTGAATCTTTAACAATCTTAAGCATCTTGTAATAATCTGTTTCTATACAATTTCCCTCATGATCAAAATCATAACTTTTTGCACTTACGCCTTTAGCATACGGCATTAATTCAGAAACCCCAAGATATTTATCATACTTATTAGAACATTCTTGTTGGGTTGACCCCCAAGATCCTGTAATACAAAAATTACCAAAATCAGGTAAGGTGCCTACGTTGGTTCTTTCCGTTTTTTTAATAACGTTAACGAGCCATTTTCCATCAGAGGAAAAGCCACCATGATTTTCTACTATAATATTTATATTATAGTCTACAGCATAATCGGCAAGTGCACTCAACCCTCGAATAGCTGCATTAGAAACTTCATTTCTACTTCCAATACCTTTTGCGTTTACCCTTATACTTTCACAACCAAGAAAATTTGCTGTTTCCACCCATTTCTTGTGGTTATCTACTGCTTTCTCTCTTTTAGAAATATCCAAATCGGCTAAATCCCCTTCATCATCTATCATAATAAGGTGATTAATAAGACCTAAATCTTGTGTTCGAGACAGTAGTTCACTAAGATATATTTTATTATTAGCCTTATCACTAAAAAATTGATTCACATATTCTATTATGTGAATCCCATAAGTCTTTTTGGCTATTGAAGGGAAATCCATATTATTAATTTCACCTTTTTTTAATGCTTTGTGTAAAGACCATTCTGCTAGTCCTATTTCAAATAACTCAGTTTGATGAAAGTTAGATGAATGAACATTAATAGGGATTAGACCAAATGATGTAGCTAAACCGAAGTTTTGAATAAATTTTCTTCTTTTCATTCTTTCAACAATTATTGGATGTTAATTTATGAAAATTTATTCATATATACTACTGTAAGATAATCCCTTATACATTTTTTCACCTGCTTCAATTCTTAGTTTTAATTGGTTTATTGATGGAGGAAGTGGACATGTGGTAAAAGAAGAAAAAACACAGGGAGGATTATATGATTTATTAAAATCTATTATCACATCTCTATTTTCATTGGGAAGTAATGTGTATATAAAACGTCCTCCGGAATAAGTTTCATTTGATGAGGTGAAATCACTAAATACAATAAAAAACTTATTAGTTTTTGTTTGTGTTGGTTCTAATAAAAAGCTATCATTATTAATAATAAAACGCAAAATTCCTGGAACTGTTTCTTCAAAAATATTACCTAAAACATTTATGCTTTTTCGCACTTTGACTGAATCATAAGGATAATATTTTGCATTAACTATCCATTTAGGATCTGTTAAAAAATAATCAAGATGTAAATAGTCATTATTCATTGGGTGATTCAAATCTCTTAACCTTAAAGCAAAAACACCAGGTTCTCTATGTAGAAACCATTCAAAGTGTTTCCATGAAAATTTGTTGGTCTTTATATTAACGTTATAAGATTTTGTCATAACATATTCGCTGCCATTAAAAAGAATACTATCCTGCAAATAACTAAAGGAAATAATACTATCTTTTATAGTAATATTGGCAAAATTGCCAGGAAAATCATCAGGTAAAATAAAATTATTTTTTTCATTCGAACCTAAACTATATCTACCTGAATCCAAATGAAATAAACCAGCTAAGTTCAAATAACCGTCTTTTGCTTTTAAAGCATTAAGTCTCTGTTCTTTCCAAGTATTTATTTCATTATAATATTCATTCGTTGAGCAAAATGTAATAAAGAAAAACAGAATAACATATTTGTAAATATTCATCTTATTTATCAAATTTATCACCAAGAGTTAGACAATAATCCAATTGAAAATTAATTTTAGAGGTTTATTTTTTACAATCTTATACTTTTTTTCTATTATCTCCTATGGAAAAGAGGTTGATACGATTCGTTTATTAATTTTTTCAAAAACTAATGGATATAGACATACATCCATTAAAGAAGGTAAAAAAGCTTTGTTAAAAATTGCTTATGAAAATAATTATCTAATAGATACAACAGAAAATTCATCGTATTTTACATCTAATATATTAAGAAAATATTCTACTATAATATTTTTAAATACAACTATGGATATATTAGATGGAGAAGAACAGAAGGGCTTTAAACATTTCATTAATAATGGAGGTGGGTTTATAGGGATTCATGCTGCTGCAGATACAGAATATGATTGGCCGTGGTATGGTAAACTAGTAGGAGCTTATTTCAAAAATCATCCACCAGGAACATCAACCGCTACAATAACTACCATAGACAATTCACATGTTTCCACAAATCATTTACCTAAAGTATGGGAAAAAAAAGATGAATGGTACAATTATAAAGATATTAATCCTAATATAAATATTTTGTGCAATCTGGAAGAACGCAGTTATAAAGGAGGAGAAAACGGAGAATCTCATCCTATTGTTTGGTATCATAATTATGATGGTGGTCGTTCTTTTTATACTGGGTTTGGACACACAAAAGAAAGTTTTTATAATGATAAATTTTTGAAATTATTACTAGGAGCTATACAATATACTTCCAATAAAATTAATCCTTAAAAATATTTTTTTTTTGTGATTTACTACTATCAAACACTCTCACAGCTACTACCTCTGATTCGACCGTTTTTATCTTTCCAGAATATACAATACAGGACATAATTACTTTTTTATCAGTATATTGATTTACTTGACATTCCAAAAAAATTTTATCGTTTGGAGTTGGTTTTAAATAAGATATGTTAAGATTAGCTGTAGCGTATCTGTAATGAGGAGAGCTAGACAACTCTCTATTTTCTTTTTTATAAGCATAAGCCATCGCAGTTCCCATACAATGGCAATCTATAATTGTTGCAATTATTCCTCCATTCATTATGTTTCTCCATCCTTCAAAATGTGGTTGCGGGGACCAATAACAATGAGATTTTTGTCCTACCCAAAAACTTTTAATTTGTAAGCCTTTTTTATTTTTTATGCCGCAACCATAACAAACATTGCCAGACATATAATCTTGAAAAGATTTTCCTTGATTACTTCTTATCATAAAAATTTCTCTTATATTTTTGCTAAAATTAACATAAATATGATTCATATAATTGATTTGAATTTTTTAAATGTAAGCAAATCAATTGCAAGTTTTTTAGTAGAAACAAATAATGGGCCTATTTTAATAGAGACAGGTCCTGATAGTACATTTAAAAACTTAAAAAAGGGTATAGAAAAATACAATTACAATATTGAGAATATTAAGCATGTGTTTTTAACTCATATTCATTTAGATCATGCTGGAGCAGCTTGGCGTTTAGCAGAACATGGGGCAAAAATCTATGTGCATCCTAAAGGGGCAGAACATCTTATTCATCCTGAAAAATTGATGTCATCTGCAAAAAAAATATATCAAGATAAAATGGATTTTTTGTGGGGAAAATTTAATCCCATAGCTCCTGAGCTTATCAAATCTTGCAAAAACATGGAAAATATAATCTTGGGAGGTGTAGAAATAGAAGCTATTCATACACCAGGACATGCTAACCATCACATTGCTTGGAAAGTGAATGATACAATATTTGCTGGTGATGTTTGTGGAGCAAAAATAGATAATGGACCTGTAGTTCCAGCATGTCCTCCTCCTGATATTGATATAGAAGCTTGGGTTAATAGTATAAAAATGATATTAAAAAAAAACGCAAATTCACTCTATCTAACACATTATGGAAAAGTAACTAATGTGTCTTCTCATTTAAAAGATTTAGAAAAAATTTTAAAGAATTGGGCATACTGGATAAAAGAAAAAATGGCTTCTGGGTGTAGTGAAAAAGAAATGACTTCTCTATTCATAAATTATGTAAATAATAATTTGAAGATAAAAGGTGTCAGTAAAAAATTGTTAGAAAAATACAATGCTGCAAATCCACCTTATATGAGTGTTTCTGGCCTTGTCAGATATTGGAATAAAAAAAATGTTTTATAATTTAAAACATATAAAAAGAAAAGAAAAAATTCCTGGTTATTACGGGAAATTTATACATGGTAAAAATATTACTGTAGCATTTTGGAAAATTAAAAAAGGATCTCCAATTCCAATTCATAAACATATCCATGAACAATGTTTAATTGTCATAAAAGGATCTTTTGAGTTATTAATAAAGGGGAAAAAGCATGTGGTACAAAAGGATAATGTAGTGATGATCCCTTCCAATACTGAACACGCTGGGAAAGCTTTAAATAGTTGTGAAATCATTGATGTGTTTTCCCCAAATAGACGAGAGTATAATAATAATTAAAGCATAGTAATGGATTTTGAGAGCAAAAGATTAAATGATTTAATTAATAAATGTGGAAAAATTGTTATAAAATGGTTTGAACATAACTTAAGAGGTAAAAAAATATATAACAACTATAGTCCTAAAGAAATAAATTCATTATTTGGAGGGCCAATTCCAAAAAATGCAACTAAGCCTGAAAAAATTCTTGCTTTTTTAGAAAACGCCCTCATTGATACAGCCAACTTTAATCCTAGTCCAAATTATTATGGATATATTACTGGGGGAGGTAATCAAACTGCAATATTTGCTGATATTTTAAAGAATGCTATCAATCAAAATAACTTAAAATGGCATAGTGCTCCAGGTAATACAGAAATAGAAAAAATTGTAATCAAATGGATTTCATCCTTTATAGGTTATAATAAAAATGCAGGTGGAATTTTGGTGAGTGGAGGTTCAGTTGCAAATCTTGTCAATCTAGCTGTGATGAGAAAAATAAAAAGTGTAAATAATATTTCAAAAAAAGGTATATATGGAAGTAAAGTTATGACAATTTATGTTTCTGAAGAGGCACATTCAAGCATTGATAAAGGAATGGATATATTGGGTCTAGGAAAAACAAATCTTAGAAAAATTAAAGTTGACAAAAACTTTCAAATAAAACCCTCAAAACTACGTAAAACAATAAATCAAGATATAAAAAAAGGATATCAACCTATCGGGGTCATAGGTATTGCAGGAACAACTAATACGGGCTCTATAGATCCCCTTGATAAACTTGCAAGAATATCCAGAAAGTATAATCTATGGTTTATGGTTGATGCTGCATACGGTGGTGCCGCAGCTAAAATCCCTAATTTAATTAAAAATTTTAGAGGCTTAGAAAAAGCAGATTCATTACTTATAAATCCCCATAAATGGTTATTTGTGCCATTTGAAGTAGCCTGTGTTTTAGTAAAAAACAAAAAACACCTTAAAAAAACTTTTAGTTTAGTTCCTGAATATTTAACTGGTGGTAAATCAAAATCTGACAGAGAGGATTTAATGGATTATAATATACAGTTATCAAAAGATTTTAAAGCGTTAAAAGTATGGATGACATTTAAAACATATGGAGAGAAAAAATTAATGAATGCAATAAAAAATGACATTAAAGTAACAAAATATGCAGAAAAGATTGTTAATGATTCAAAAGATTTTATTGCATTACACTCAGTAACCTTATCTATTTTTTGTTTTCAATATATTGGTAGCAACAAATACAAAAATATCAGTAAACTAAATAGTGTAATTTTAGATCTGATCGAAAAAGATGGAAGAATATTTCTTTCTGGCACAAAAATAAATAATGAATATAGTTTAAGAATTAATTGTATCAACCATAGAAGAACCAAACAAGATATTGATTTTCTATTTATGGTTTTACGGGAAATAGGAAGAGAAGCAGAGTTATCGCTTATCTAAAATTAAGTGGATATCACCAAGTAAAAGTAATTTGATGTGGTCTGAATCTGCAGTTTCAATTTGATAACTAAATTGATTAGTTTTATCGTTTCCTATAACCAACTGATCTAGATTAAGAAACCAACGAGTCTGATACATAATTGTGTCTTCACTAAATATACAACCAGGATATCCAAATCCTTTAATCACAACAGAGCCATTATTGTGAAATGAAAATACTCCATTCATAACAAATGAAGCGGATGTGTCTTTAACTAATTTGTCATTGCTTGATATTGACCATTGAGCTTTCCAGTCACCTAAAAAAGTATCTGATTTTGTACGATAATCAGATTGAGTTATCAGCATCAAATATAGAAAAACAAGCAATGTGGATTTCATCTAGGAAAGGAACGTGTTTCCTATAATTAAATTATATAAATATTGAATTTAAATTATAACTTTTTCAATTTGATTCAAATATTTATATTTTAAATACATAAAACTATTAATGTGTTGTTTTGAAATTGGTTCCCCAGGAGGAAGATCATTCTGTTTATAAGGATCAACTTGTGTTCCGTTTTTCCAAAATCTAAAACATACATGAGGACCTGTAGCTAAACCTGTACTACCCACATAACCTATTGTTTGTCCTTGTACAATTTTTTTCCCTATTTTAATGTTTTTTGCAAATTTTGACATATGTAAATATTGAGTAGAATATTTGTCATTATGTTTAATTTTAATATAAATTCCATTTGCTCGATTTTTTTTTGCTTCAATAACTATACCATCTGCAACTGATCTAATAGGTGTGCCCTTTGGCGCTACATAATCTGTACCTAGATGTGATCTGTACCGCTTTAAAATTGGATGATATCTTTTTCTTGTATAACGAGAGCTGATTCGAGAATAATTTAAAGGAGATCTTAAAAATGTTTTTCTTAAATTATTACCGTTTTCGTCAAAATAATCAATTCCTTGCCCTTGGTCATATTTAAAAGCATAATGATCCATGTCATTATGATAAAAATAAGCTGCTTTTATTTCTTTAATACCAATGGTTTTCTCATTTATTTTTTCTTCTAAATAAACTACCTTAAATTTATCACCTTTCTGAATCCTATAAAAATCAACTTGCCAAGCAAAAACATCTATTAACAAATAAACTAAATCTATTGGCAAACTGTTTTTCTCAATAGTTTCATACAAACTAGATTCTATAGTGCCAACAGCAACTTTTTCTATTAAACTTATCGATTTGTCTTCCTTTCTGATAACAACACTATCATCTAAATGATAAACCAAATAAGTATAGTCATTGGGTTCATATATAAAATAGGATGGTTTCTTGCTATTATGATTAAAAAGTAATGTGTATTCCTTTCCTTTTTTAAGTTTTTTTAAGTTAAATAATGGTTTAGATTTTTTGGTTGCTTCAAAAATAATATTGTTACTTACGCCATATCGAGATAAAATATTGGAAAACGATTGACCCCAATTAATTTTCTCCGTTTTTATTGACATAGAATCAATGTTAATTCCATACACATACTGGCTAATTTTATTAGCGTTTTTATCATAAATTTCTTTTAGTTGCACACCAACATTCTCCTTCCCTATATTATGTGTACACCCAAGTAAAAAAACTAAAAAGTAGAATCTAATTTTCATAATATGCATTAACAGATTCGGTTAAAAAAGTTTTATTGTTTTCAATATTTAAATCGTAACCAAAAGGTTCACCGATTACGTATTCATTGTAAGGATTTAACACGACATAATAAGGTTGAGCATTGTTATTAAATTTAGTTATTTGAAAATCAGCATTTTGTTTTCCTATACTTTTTTTAATTTTGCCATCGTATTCGGAAAAATACCATTCTTCCTCAGGTAAAAGTGTTCTGTCATCAACATATAATGAGACTAAAATATAGTCATTATTTATAATTGCTCTAATAGTTTCATCAGCCCAAACTCTTGATTCGATATCTCTACAATTTACACAACTATGACCTGTAAAATCTAATAAGAGAGGTTTATTAACTTTTTTAGCAAATGTAATAGCTTGAGTGTAATCAAAAAAACCTCGGAGATCATGTGGAAATTTGAAAAGATTAGAATATTTCACGTTATTATAAGATTCATTTCCCTTATTTGGATAAAAAAGTGTTCGTTGAAAAGAACTAATATCAATATATGTAGATTTTTGGGGTGGTAAATATGCAGAAAAGAGCTTTAACGTATTTCCAAAAAACCCAGTTGATAAATAAATGCAAAAAACAAAAGTAGCCAACGCAAGTATTCTTATTACAAGAGATTTTTTATACTCCTTAAAAGGACTAAATAATCCCATTAAGTAAAAAGTTAATAACAAAAAAATTATTAACCAAATACATAGAAAAACATCTCTATCAAGGATATTGAAATGATATGCTTTATCTATTACGCTCAAAAATTTAAATGCAAAAGCAAGAGATAAAAAGCCCATAATGACTTTTATTATTATCATCCATTCTCCTGACTTTGGAATTTGATCTAACCCTTTTGGAAACACAGCTAACAAGGTAAAAGGTAAGGCAAAAGCTATTGAAAAAGATAACATTCCTAAAATTGGTTTTATTTGTAAGCCTCCTGCAGACTGTACTAAAATTCCACCAATTAGTGGTCCGGTACAAGAAAAAGAAACTAAAACCAAAGTAAAAGCCATAAAAAACACGCCTAATATTCCACTTTGATTTGATTGCTTATCAATAATATTTACAACTTTAGAAGGTATAGTAATTTCAAAAAAACCAAGCAATGAAAAGCCAAACAAAGTGAAAATTATAAAAAATAAGATGTTCGCTAACCAATTTGACGCAAGATCATTTGCTGTATTTGGACCTAAAAAAAATGATAAAAATATGCCTAAAAAGGTAAAAATAACTATTATGGATAATCCATAAAATAATGCGTTTTTAATGGTTGAAGTTTTATTGTTTTTGTGGACAAAAAAAGAAACCGTTATAGGTATCATAGGAAATACACAGGGAGTTAAAATTGCCAAAAACCCAGCTAAAAAACATAAAACAATAAAGTTAAATAAAGATGAATGGATCCTTTTAAAGGAAGAGTCTAGTAACAAAGTTTGGTTATAAGTTTTGTTTTGTATTGTATCAAAAAATGAAAAATCTGTTTCGAAATAAATACATTTCCCCTCAATATCTGAACATACCTGATAAGATATATAACCTGAAACATTTTGAATATTCTTTTTCATTTGTATTGTTTGAATAAACATTGCAGAATCTTCAAAATATGTAATATTGCCTTTCCAAATAGAATCGTATTTTTCTTTACGATTAATTGGTGTAATATCGCCCAAAATAGTATAAGTATTATTTTTTATAAAATTAAACCTTGTTATCATTGGACCTACCCCAGAGACTTCAGCAATACTGATACTATCAAGATCAGTAGAATATATATACCAACTTTTTTCTAAATATGCTTTAAAAATTAAATTAGTTGTAGATTCATTTGGGCTTTGTAAAGAATCTGTTGAGAATTCCCATGTTATAGGTTGAAGTATTTGAGAAAATCCAAAAAAAGAATTACAACAAAACAGATAAAAAACAAGATAATAATAAATTTTTTTATTCATTTGTTTGTGAAAAATTTCGGTAAAAAATAGCAATTGTTTCGATTCCTTTATAAAAATTGTATAAACCAAAAGATTCATTTGGAGAATGTATAGCATCTTCATCAAGACCAAATCCCATCAAAATTGAGTCTAATCCTAATTCGCTTTTAAATAACGAGACTATCGGAATACTCCCTCCATCATAAGTAGGAATAGGTTCTTTACCCCAAATTTCCTTGAATGCTAAAGAAGCCGCTTTATACCCCAGAGTATTTGTTTTAACAACCACAGGTTCTCCTCCATGATGTTCAATAACAAGAATTTTAGAAGTCGTAGGACATATGTTATTCATATGACGTTTAAACAAATTAGTAATTTCTCCACTAGTTTGATTTGGCACAAGTCTCATTGAAATTTTCGCAAAAGCTTTTGACGGTAACACCGTTTTGGCTCCTTTATTTATATATCCACCCCATATTCCGTTTACATCAAGAGTGGGTCTCACACCTATCCTTTCTACTGTAGAGTATTCTTTTTCGCCAAAAACTTCAGAAATATTAATCTTTTTTTTAAACACAGATAAATTAAAAGGTATTTTTAAAATTCTTTTTTTTTCTTTATTAGACAAGAGTTTTACTTTATCATAAAATCCAGGCATTTGAACTTTGCCATTTTCATCTTTCAAAGAAGCAATCATATTACAAAGAACATTTATTGGGTTGTCAACAGCACCTCCATAAGTTCCAGAATGTAAATCTCTATTTGGTCCTGTTAATTCTACTTCTAAATAAGACAGCCCCCTTAATCCAATTGTTATTGAGGGTTCTTCGTTATTTAGTATAGCAGTATCAGAAATTACAATAACATCTGCTTTCAATTTTTCTTTATTATTACAAACAAACTTTTCTAGATTATCAGAACCGCATTCTTCTTCTCCTTCAATCATAAATTTTATATTAAAATTAATACCATAAGTTGATTTCAAAGTTTCATAAGCCTTTAAATGCATGTACATTTGACCTTTATCGTCTGAGGACCCTCGAGCATAGATTTTATCATTTTTTATACATGGTTCAAAAGGTGGAGAATCCCAAAGATCGTAAGGATCAGCAGGTTGAACATCGTAATGACCATAAACTAGTATTGTAGGATAAGTTGAATTTATAATCTTTTCTGCATAAACAATTGGGTGTCCTGGGGTTTCAATTTTTTCTATATTATCTAATTGTAATAATTTAAACTGACCGAAAAGATAGTCCGCTGCTTTTTGAACTTCACTTTTGAATTTGAGATCAGTGCTTACAGATTGAATTTTTAATAATTCGAATAATTCTTCCAAAAATCGATCTTTATTATTAGAGATAAATTCCCTTGGATGCATGTTACAAATCTAATCTAAAAACCATCATCATCATCAGAAATTGTTTTAAAAACTTCATCTTCCGAAAATGTAGAAGATGGAGATGAAAAATTATATGATTCTTCAATACCAAAATATTTGTACCTAAAATTATTAATAAAATCTAGTGTGCTTTTTTCATCACCATAATCGGGCCATAAATATCTGTCTTTTTGGGATTTTCTAATTTCAAAGACTTCTCTATTAAATTCTTCAAAAGATGATAATACAATAAGTTCTCTGTTTTCATATTTAAAAAAACACCAATAGTCCGGAGCTGGTTGAATAAAAAGTGAAAGTATGTAATCTCCGGATCTAACTTTTTTTATTTCTAAAAAACCATTAAGCCTTGCGTTAATTTCATACTCTCCTATATTAGCAAGATTTAATTTGGATACATTATACCATGATTTATTCTCCTGTGACCATTTCAAATCAATATTACTAAAAACAAAAAGTTTAATTAATTCTTCTGCGGCTAAATGTAAAGGACTATATCCTGTCATTAAAAATTCGTCTTCAAATTTTTTCATTTTTTCCCCTCCAATAAGTGCTCCCAAAGAGGTTAAAACTTCTTCTTCATTTGCATGAGCAACTGGTGCCCCAATCTGTTCAATAATATCTACAAAATTTGTAGCTAGATTAGTTTTTATTGAGGGTTTTAAATTAATGTCCAGTGTCATAAAAGTTTGCGTTTGTATATTCATAGAATCTAAATGCCAACTTCCAGTGGAGGTGCTTGCAATTTGAACATTTCGATTATTATTATACAAGTTAGTTTCCCCTTCAAAGTAAATGGTTTTTTCTAAAGGATTATAGGCAAATGATTTGCCAGAATACTTGATGTTGTTACTTTTTTCAATTGGTTCAATAATATATTGTTGTAACACTAAATCATAAAATATGTCACCTTCGGCAACAAAAATTGGATCAGCATTTTTTCTTTCATTAGAATCAAAAAAAGCAAAAGACATTTCTTGGTTTTTGTTGGTGTTATAAAGAATAGTGCTGGGTGAATTTTGACTGTTGTTTAAAGCTAATCTAAAATCATCTCCGGGAATAAATTTTTCATTATATTCTATCCAAGAGCGATTTTTAATACCTTCAGTAATAGAAGGTGATACGTGTCCATCAAAAAACAAATCTTTACTGTCAGCATATAGTTGAACAGTCCCTTTATAGTGAAATCCAGGCTCAATTAGTATGAGTGCGTTATCGGTGACCTCCCCGGAAGATAGTGTTGTGAAAGAAGTATTTAAATCTTTAATTTTATTTACAACCTCAAAAGAGTTGAAAGTAATATTGAAAGTGTCTTTATGAAAATTGACGTAATTATAAATTCCTTCAGCAGAAAATTTATTTCTAGACAAAATATTGACAGTACTGTTATAAAAATGATGACGTTCTTTAGTTGTATCTAATACAATTTCAGCATTTAATAATTTAGCGATTTTCGAATTTTCTAATATAGTAATATGGCCTTGATCTGGTATAATGTAGGAATCTGCAACATCAATATAAGGTATTCCAAACACATTCAATTCTTTGGAAGGAATATTGTAGATAGCTTTTTCACCCAAAAAATAAAGACTGTCTAATTCTTTTTTGGTAGAATAAAAGTAAGAATCTGAAATATCATCATCTAGATTTTTTTCCATTAAAAATAATTGGTTTTGCAAATCCCAAGAAGCTTCAGAAATTGATGTTTTAATTTCTGAATAAGGAAAAGCGAAAGAAGCAAAACCTTCATATTCGGGCTTTAATTTAACCTCTTTTTTTTCTAAATCAAAATCTATATTAAGTGCTTCACCAGATATAACAGGTTTTGTTTTATTCTCAGAAAATAGTAAAAAATCCGAATGAATACTAGAAAATTTTGTTTGTTTAAAATTAAAAAATTCAGATGAAATTTGGGAACCTTCTATTTCTAAAACACCAGATGAAACAACCCCATCCTTACTAATTACTAAATCCCCTGTTAATAATCCTTTGTCTTCATATGTGATTATAGGTAAAATATTATTTTCACCTTTTTTATAATTTAAATGTATTGAATCTTTTTGTTGGGCATAATGAAAAACCATATTCATATTGCTAATTGTCATATCAGGAAATGATCCAATTTTGTTATCTGTATAACCCTCTAACATATATCCTTTGTCTATGAAAGCTTTAGCTGAATCAGGAAAAAATTTAATATCATCATAATATAATTTGGTTGTTAAATAATGTAGATAACCCTCACCTGATAATCCTTTAGAGTCCATTTGTAATTTATTAAACACTTTCATTTGTTTATCATAAGCAAAAATTCCTTCTTCCGGAATCTCTTTTACAAAACCTAAAGATTTATCAGGCATTGTTATAAGTTTAGCATTTATTGGTGAAAAAATATTATTTGAATAAAAAATACCATCAAATTCAAATAAGGGGAGTTGGGGTTTGTCTAGACTGTCTATTCTAAATTGATTAATTGTAAAGTAAAAAGTGCTGTCATATTGTGCCCCGTAATCTTGAGGTAAATCAAAATAAACACCTGTTCCTTGATCGGATATAAAATATGGATAATTAGGTAAATTACGTCTAGCAGATTTGTTTTTAGGATGATTAATAAAAATTGCTCCATCTATACTATATAAATAATTATACAAATCTGCAGTCCTGTTTTCTTCTTTAGAAATATCCTGATCTAATATTTGGAGGGAATCATTTAAAGAAACAGGTGTAACAAAAATCGTGTCTATAGTAGATCTTGATTTAATTCTTAATGTATCAATGCGATCTAATTTTAAAACAAATTTGTTGTAATCAAAAGACATGTCAGCTCCTTGAAAATCAAAATTCCCTACAGTAATGTCCCCAACACAATTAATACCTCTGTTACTTAATAACTTGATGGTTTCATTTTCAGGAAAAATCGTTATATTATTTTCTTCACTTAATATTATGTCCCTAACCCCATTAATTGTTATAAACAAATTCTCCAAATTAAAAGTGATGTTTTGAGATCTTGGTGATATAGAATTGAAAAGTATTTGATCATAATCCCGTTTATTAATTTGAGAATAATAATAATGTTTGATTTTATAATTTAATTTAATAAAGCCCACCAAAGGATCGTATGAAACAAATCCGTTTTGCCAAAGTTTTATTAAACCACTTTTTAAAGAAGATGATTTTGTTTTATAGTGACTAGCTACATCATCAAGATAAAATTCATTTTGTTTTTTTAAATTTGAATAATTAACAATTATTTTTAAGATATTAATACCCTTCATATCTGTTAATTGTTGAAGTCTTTGTCGAGAAAAATAATCTGCAGATTCAATAATTACTGGTCTTTCGTTTGCTGCCGAAATATTTTTTAACATTAATTCGTTTTCTTGTAGTTTCCAGTCTAACATATCTGCGTTAATAGACACATCAAAAAAAGAAGAAAAGTAAGATGTGTTTTTTAAAGAACCTTTCGACCTAAATAATTTAAGGTGTTGATTAAATAAACTATACTGGAGTCTTACAGATTCATGATACAAAGAATCAGAATTATGATATAAAATAAATCTTGAATTATCTGATGTTATATTATCAGTTTCAAGTAAAAAGTTGGAGGAGGATGCTTCAATATAATTTCCTTTCGATAATAAAATTTTAATACGTGACTTGCTATTCATTGAAGACTTGGTGGATAATAAATTTCCTTGAATATTTATACCTGAAATAAGTCTAGTTTTTTTATTAATTGGAATATTTATATCATTAGAATGTGAAGTAAAAACAAAATAATTTTTATGATGTTTGTTTTTTACTCTGCTTGAATTATAATTAAAAAGTCCTTCAATTTTTTGGGTTAATTTTGTTTCCAATATAGATGATGAGGAAAACAGAGAGCCTTTTTGTTGATCTAAAGTATATGTGATAAATGTCACAATTGGATTTCCGATAAAATTTAATTCTTTATTAAAATTTAACACTCCAGATTTTCCATCTATTTGATTTCTATTAAATAAGTACTTTAAAGATGTTTTTTTAATAGTAAAAGAATCATTCTCTGTAAAAAAATGTAAATCAACATTTTTTAAATCAATAACAAAATCAGTTTCTTCTGGAACATCCTCTTGAAAAAAAAATGTATCTTTTTCTTCTACTTCTTTAACATTAAAAAACATGGTCCCTTTACTAAAAGTAATTTGCTTTGATTGTGAAAAACTAAAAGCTTTTGATTCTACAAACTGGATAATATTATTTATTTCTTTCAGTAGTGTGGTGTTTTGTAATTTGGCTTGTAGTTGATGGTAGACTAGTAATTGAAAAAGTGATGATGATAATACTATATGATCATAATAAATTCTATTTAGATATAACAAGAAAGAAAGATATTTTAATTTTGAAGTTTGGTCATTCTCACTCAAAATAACATTTAAAAATTCAACTGTTTTGTCTTTGTCTAGGATAGAAAGTTTTTCATCCCATATTGTAATTATGTTTTGAAATAAATTTGGGTTGGTGGAATATAATTCATAGTAATTGAAATCATTTTTCAATTTAGAATTAAAATTTTCTATAGAAAAAAACTTGTCTTGGTTCTTTGAAAAAGAAGCATTGGGGGCAAAGATGAACAACAAGATTATTACATAAAACATAGAAAAAAATTCAGTTAGTTACAAAAATTAATTATATCTAGAAAATCATTGGCTTTTAAAGACGATCCCCCTATAAGACCTCCATTTATATTTGGAGAGTTAAAAATTTTTTCTGCGTTATTAGTGTTTATACTTCCCCCATATAAAATAGGGATTTTTTTAGAAACAGCCCTACCATATTTAGTTTGAATCTCTTTTCTAATGAATTGGTGCATTTCTTCTATATCATCTAAGTTTGCGGTATTGCCTGTTCCAATCGCCCATATTGGCTCATAAGCAATTAGGATTTGGTTGATTTCCGTTGGGTTTAAATGGTATAATCCTGTTTTAATCTGCCTTGCAACATATTTTAAATGATTTTTCTTTTCTCTTTGATCGGTTGGTTCTCCGCAACAAAAAATTGGCCTTAGACTATATCTAATAGATTGTGATAACTTTTTAGCTATTATCTCATCTGTTTCATGGTAAAACAATCTTCTTTCGCTGTGACCTAAAATAACAAATTCAACCCCACAGGAACGTAACATTTTTGTTGATATTTCCCCAGTATATGATCCTTGAGATTTATCACTACAATTTTGAACCCCTACATAAACACTGCGTGTCTCTTTAATTATTTCTCTTACTAAATCAATAAATACATAAGGGACACAAAAAACTTTTTGAACGTTTATATTGTTAGCCTTACTTAATTTTTTTAATATATGCAAAACTAAAGTTTTAGCGCTTAACACATCTAAGTTCATTTTCCAATTTGCAACAACAAATTTTTTAAGCATAATTATATTTTTATACAATTTTTAGATAAAATTACTTTTTTAAAATAATTCTACCTAGCCCCATTTTAAATAATGAAAAAAAAATATGAATTATTTCTTACAATCATATTTCTTCTGTTTTCGTGTTTGGAAGATGATAAATCGAATTCTGAAGAATTAGTTTTTGAAAAACCTAGCCTTAGCAGTAGTTCTGGCATAAATATTACAATGTATTCTAAAAACTCTTATGATATTCTATTAAATTTTCAAGCTCCTTGCGGATATAAAAAAATCGTTTTTAATTTAACTTTAGGAAATTTACTTCCTATTAAAACCCCTGAGTTGAATGATACATCGGGTAAAATAACATTAAGGGTTGTGGTAGAAAAAATTGGGGAAGATATATTAGGGATTGTATTGATAGATAATTGTAATCAAAAATCATCAATCAATATATATCTATCTATCAAAGAATCTGTCGGTTATTCAGGTGTATTAGCAAATTACACATTTTCATCAAACGCAAATGATAATAGTGGTAAAGAAAACCATGGAATAGTCAATGGAGCCATATTGACTGAAGATCGTTTTGGGAAAAGAAATTCGGCGTACTATTTTGATGGAAATGATGATTATATAATTGTTCCAAATAAATTTTTTGATATTGGAAACGATGAATATACAATATCTGGTTGGTTCTTAATTAATGATGTGGAGATAAGTAACCAAAATATATTAAATACTTCACCTTCTTATGGTTTAAGTGTAGACTGGAATAATAACGAAAGTCCATTTGTAGTTTCTTTTAGTTTAAATGATAATCCAAATTTAAAAAATTGGAATATAGTCTCTAGCAATGGTGTTTTAGCTAGTGTCGGAGAAAACAAATGGCATCACTTTCTATTATATAAAAATAAAAATATTTGGGGCCTCTACATAGACGGTATTGGAGATTCGTTTTTTTTTAATTTATCACCAGAGCAAATAAAGTCGGAAATGGTTTTTGGGAAAAATATAAACTCAAAATCTGGACAGAGTTATTTTAAAGGTAAATTAGATGATTTTTATTTTTTTAATAGAGTTTTAAAAAATCATGAAATAAAATTTCTTATGGAGAATTAAACAATCTTATTTTTGATAAAATCCGCCGTTTTATTATTTTTTATCATTAGTAACTTTTTTGGGGTACCTTGAAAACAAATATTTCCACCCCCTTCACCTCCTCCTGGCCCTAAATCAATAATCCAATCCCCTTGTCTTATTACTTCTAAATTGTGCTCTATACAAATAACCGAATTACCCACGTCAATAAGTTTATTAAAAGAAGATAATAGTTTTTCAATATCATAATAATGAAGCCCTGTTGTTGGTTCGTCAAAAATAAACAAACAACTACTTTTTTTATTTATTAAACTCTGATCCAAAAATGATGCTAATTTTAGCCTTTGTGCTTCTCCCCCACTTAAAGAGCTAGTTTGTTGCCCTAATTTTAAATAGCCTAACCCTACTTCATTAAGTGATGCTAATTTTTTTATTATCGACTGATTATCTTTAAAAAAAAGAATAGCTTCGTCTATAGTAAGATCCAAGATCTCAAAAATATTTTTATTATTATATAAAACAGAGAGTACTGTTTTATTGAATCTTTTTCCTTTACATTTTTCGCATTCTAATATAATATCAGCCATAAACTGCATTTCTATTTTTTTTACACCTTCTCCTAAACAATTGGAGCATCGGCCACCTTCGATATTAAAAGAAAAATGGGATGGTTTTAAGTTTAAGTTTTTTGCTTTTTTCTCTTCAGAAAATATCTTTCTTATTATTTCATAAACTTTTGTATAGGTCGCCGGATTGGATCTTGAGCTTACACCAAGTGGTTTTTGGTCAACAATTTCAACATTATCAATACAATCTAAATCTCCACCTATATAATCACATTTTCCTATTTCATTACATTTTTTACCAAAATGTTTTGCTAAATGAGAAAACAATATTTTTTTGACTAAAGTTGATTTACCTGAACCACTAACTCCTGTTACAACAACAAAAATTCCTAAAGGAATGTGAATTGTTAAATTTTTTAAATTGTTTTCAGCAGCTCCTACAATTTTAAGTTTTTTTACAGTTTTCTTTGGTTCTTTATTATATGGAAGATTGGTTTTTTTAATAAATTTTGAGGTTAAACTAGTTTTATTTTTATTAAAAGTCGCGATATCTCCATTAAAAACAATACTGCCTCCTTTAAACCCAGCGCCAGGACCAATGTCAATTATATAATCACTTGATTTGATCACATCAGCATCATGCTCGACGACTAAAACAGTGTTTCCTATATCTCTTAAATTTTTAAGAATTCTTATTAATTGTTTAGTGTTATAAGAATGAAGACCAATTGTGGGTTCATCCAGTATATATAAAGAACCAACTAAAGGACTTCCTAAGGATGAGGTAAGTTTAATTCTTTGGAATTCCCCCCCGGAAAGAGTATTAGCTTTTCTATTCAAAGACAAGTATTCTAAGCCTACGTTTTTAATTAATTGTAATCTTAAAAAAAGTTCTTTTAAGATTCTGTCTATTTTTTTTTGTTCGAAGTTTTTAAATTTATGATTATTAAAAAAAGATACAAGTTCACTGATAGGCATTATTAACAATTCATGAATAGATTTTTTTCCTATTTTCACATATGCAGCTTCTTTTCTAATACCGGTTCCTAAACATTCTTTACATTTTGTTTTTCCTTTATATCGCGCGGCCATAACTCTGTATTGAATTTTGTGTTTTTTAGATTCTAAAAAATTAAAAAATTTATTTATCCCTTTGAAAGTTCCTGTACCACTCCAAAGAATTTCTTTGTCTTTTTTAGATAATTGATTATATGGTTTATGAATGGGAAATTTTATAAAATTATTGTTCGTAATTAACGGATTTAACCATCTCCCCATTTTTTTTGTTTTCCATGGAACTATTGCGCCACCATATACTGAAAGTTTTTTGTTTGGAACAATTAAATTTTCATCTACGTCTAAAATATTTCCAAAACCACCACAAATTTCACAAGCACCATAAGGATTATTAGCGCTAAAGAACTGTATAGAGGGTTCAAAGAATCTTATATTATCTAGGTCAAAATTATTTGAAAAAGATTTTGTTTTATTATTTAATATAATAACAGAAAATTGACCTCTTCCCTCATAAAAAGCGTTTTTAGCAACATCTATAATTTTAAATTGAAAATTTTCATCCTTAGAATTTACAATACCTTTGTCTAATAAGATTTTGATTCTATTGTTAGGTTTAGCTAACAATATGTCTTCTATATTTTTAATTTTAGAACCTTCAATAATCCTTGAAAATCCCTTTTGTAACAAAATTTCTAGTTCCCTTTTATAATTCTTTACTTTAATAGGTTTGGTAAAAGAAATGTAGTATTTAGAGTGATCAGGTATTGTGTTGAAAAACTTCAAAACATCAGTTTCTGTGTGTTTCTTGACAATATTTCCTGAAATAGGAGATATGGTTTTTCCTATTTTTGTGAACAATAATTTTAAATAATCATAAATCTCAGTTGCAGTACCAACTGTTGAACGGGGATTTCTTGTGTTTCTTTTTTGATCCACCGCTATTGCGGGAGAAATTCCTGAAATATAATCAACATTAGGTTTTTCCATACGATTCAGAAATTGTCTTGCATAAGAGCTTAAACTTTCAACATATTGTCTTTGACCTTCTGCAAAAATAGTATCAAATGCAAGAGAAGTTTTCCCAGAGCCGGAAACTCCTGTAATAATTGTTAGTTTGTTTCTAGGTATCCTTAAATTGATGTTTTTTAAGTTATTTACCCTTGCGTTTTTTATAGTTATGAATTTTTCTTCCATTATAAAAAATATTAATAATTTTTTTTTCTTATTTGCATTAATTATGTTTGCTCCCCAAAAAAACTAAACACAATACAATATGGTATAGACTTCTACGTTATCATAATATAAAACACATATGACAAAAACAAAATTAAGTGATAGTTGTTTAATATCACTTTATAAAAAAGGTAACGAAGAGGCTTTTTCTCATCTGCTTGAAAAATATACCCCTAAGATTTATACGACGATTTATCTAATTGTAAAGGATAAGTATATTGCAGAAGATATAACTCAAGATGTGTTTATCAAGGTAATTAAAACAATAAAAAAAGGTAAATATAATGAACAGGGTAAATTCTTACCTTGGATAATGAGAATAGGGCATAATCTTGCAATAGACCATTTTAGAAAAGAAAAAAGACACCCTAAAATTACGTTAAGTGATGGTAATAATATTTTAAATTGCCTGTCTTTTTCTGAAAACAAAACAGAAACAAATCAAAAAAACCAAGAAACAAAAATAGTACTAAAAAATCTAATAAAAGAGCTTCCTAAAAAACAAAAAGAAGTTTTAATAATGCGTCATTTTATGGATATGAGTTTTCAAGAAATAGCAGAATCAACAAATGTTAGTATTAATACTGCTTTGGGAAGAATGAGATACGCTTTAATAAATTTAAGAAAAAAATTAAAAACAAAACTAATTGCCTATGATTAAAACTTCTACTCACTCAGATATAATTAGATATATCTATAACCAATTAAATAAAACAGAAAAAAGTAATTTTGAAAGTGAGTTATTAGTGAACTCACATCTTAAGTTTGTTTATGATGAATATTTATTTCTATTAGAAGAGATAGACAAAATAAATTTTATTCCAAGTAAAAAGCTAATCCACAAAATTAAATCTTTTTCTGAATCGTATAATTTACCTTTGCAGTGTAATTTATATGAATGAAAAAAGTTGATAGATATAATTTTTTTTTAAATCATTTTAAAAAAAAATTACCTAATCCGAAAACAGAACTTATTTACAAAACACCTTTCCAATTATTGGTGTCCGTTGTTTTAAGTGCTCAATGTACTGATGAGAGGGTGAATAAAGTAACCCCTCAATTATTTGAAAAATTTCCTACTGTTAAATCTTTGGCAAAAGGATCTTTTCAGGATGTTTATACTTTGATAAAATCAATCTCATACCCTAATAACAAATCAAAGCATCTTATAGCCCTATCTAAAATACTCGTAAATAAATTCAACTCGAACATTCCTAGTTCACGTGGTAAATTACTGATGCTTCCTGGGGTGGGGAGAAAAACATCAAACGTAATCTTATCCGTACTTTTCAAACAACCAAAAATGGCTGTTGACACACATGTGTTTAGGGTATCTAAAAGAATTGGTCTAGTTAAAGAAGAAGAAACAAACTTAGTTGCTATTGAAAATGAATTAGTAAAAAATATTAACAAAAAACTAATTCCTTTGGCTCATCATTGGTTAATCTTACATGGAAGATATACGTGTTTAGCAAGAAACCCCAAATGTGATTCGTGTGAAATATCTAAAATATGTAATTATTATAATAAATAAGGGTTTAACTAGGATTATAGAATGATTGAAAAAAAATCTCTTTATTATCTGTATTAGATAATAGGTTTTGAATTTCAATATTTGGGTTATTTTCCATATAACTTTTTATAATTTTCCAACCTAACCAACGGCCAATTCTACCAGGACAACTAGGGCTTACCTCAAAAACTTGTGGTCTTTCTGATAAATATTTGTTTTTAACCAAGTGATTGGTTTCAAAAAACAATTTTCTATCAACAAAAACACTATAGATTGTTTTTTCATTCTTTTCAATAAGATCCCATTCTTCTTTTGAGTATCCAATAATTAAATGTTTTGGTGTACATGGTAATATTCTACTAAGTAAAAAATACAATTTACCAAAATCAAGCATTTCTGATATCATTGTTTGATCCAAATTACTGATTTGATTGTATCTAGAGCAATACAAAGCCATGGTCATTGGTATAATATGTTGGGGTGTATACCTATATAAAATATATTCCGGAATGTCCTGAGGTTTATATTTAGAATTTTTATGTAAAAAATAATCTAACCCTATAATAATATTGTTACTTGAAACAACTATATCGTTATAAAAACCAGAGACAATTGTTGTTATCGTTGGTGGAACAAGAGATGGGAAAATTTTTTTTAGATTGAAGAAAGCATTATCAAATTCGTTTTTTTGGGTTGTAAAAGAACCAAAGGTGTTTTTAACCTGAAAATATAAACTATCAAAATATTTGTTGTTTATTAGGGTATATAACTCTTGATTCTTTGTTATGTCGTTGTTAGTTTCAAAAAATTGTTTTGAAATAACAGGATTATATGAAAGAAATTTTTCAAACTCACTAAAGTCATTAAAATTATAAATAGTGTCTTCTGTATTTATAAATGATAATTGTATTTTGTTTTTTAAATTGTTGTTTTGTGAACAATCATTTTCGACACATGAAAAACAAAGAAAACAAAGAATAAAAAAATAAAATTTCATTTTATTTTTTTGTTTCAATTTTTTGTCCTTCTGAATCTAAGATTAAATAGTCCTTAATTGTTAATTCTGCATCTTGCTCAATCTTAACCCATCTTCTGTATTTTATAAACCATTTATACTGCCTAGATAAAACACCAATAGTAAAATAAGAGAATAAATATGGGTGCACTATTAATTTTATGCTTTTTTCATTTTGTTTAAGAAATAAATATTCTAAAGTTTGTTCAATAGTATCTGCCGCTTGGGTGCCTGCATGGTCCAACTCAGCTTCTTCTTTACTCATTTTTAATTCTGGACGTACTCTTTGTCTGGTAATTTGCATTAAACAAAATTTAGACAGAGGAAGGATTGTGTGTTTTGATCTATCGTCAGACATTATTTTTTTCATAGTATCATAAAGTAGTCTTTTGTTAGAAATTTTTTTTATGTCAATAAAATCAATAACAATAATCCCCCCGATATCTCTTAGTCTTAATTGCCTAGCAATTGTTTCCACAGCATTAAGGTTAACTTGGATGGCTGTTTCTTCTTGTGTTCCGCTTTTACTGGTTTTACCACTATTAACATCTATTGCATGTAAGGCTTCAGTATGTTGTATTATAATGTACCCGCCTGCTGGTATTGTAACTGTTTCCCCAAATAAACTTTCAAGTTGTTTTTCAATACCATAAACCTCAAAAATTGGAGCAGGTGAAGAATAATATTTAACAATTTTTTCTTTTTTAGGTTCAAATTTTTTTACATAAGCCCTTATTTCATTGAACATGGGTTTATCATCAATAACAACGTTATCAAAACTTTCATTTAATAAATCTCTCAGTAAGGATGTGGCTTTGTTTTCTTCACCTATTATTTTATCACCTAATTGTGCTCTAAATGTTTTATTTATTTTACCATTCCACATTCCAATAAGATCTTTTAGGTCTTTGTCTAATTCAGAAACAGATTTGGATTGAGCATTCGTTCTAACAATAACCCCGAAATTTTTTGGTTTAATAGCCTTTATTAAGTTGATTAACCTATTTCTTTCGTCTCTATTTGTGATTTTTTTAGAAACATTAATGGTTTCTGCAAAAGACACAAGTATTAAATATCTTCCTGCTAAGGAAAGTTCAGTAGTGACCCTAGGTCCCTTTGTTGATATTGGTTCTTTTACTATTTGAACCAACACCTCTACTCCTTTAGAAACAACTTCGTTTATTTTTCCAAATTTATTTATTTCTTCAAATTTTCTGAATGAAGAAAGATTGGTGTTATTTTTTGATCTTAGTCCCTTAACTAAGTGTTTCAGCGACAAAAATTGTGGCCCTAAATCAAGATAATGTAGAAATCCGTCTTTTTCAACCCCTAAATCAATAAAAGCAGCATTTAAACTTTTGTTGATTTTTTTAACTTTCCCAAAATATATATCTCCAACATTAAATTTAACGTCATCACTTTCTTGATGAAATTCTACAAGTTTCTTTTCTTTTAAAAGCCCAATCCTACTTTTGCCGCGAGTGGAATTAATTATAAGCTCGCTACCCATTGTATATTGGTTTTATTTTTTCTTGTGTCTATTTTTTCTTAATCTTTTTTTCCTTTTATGTGTTGAAATTTTATGTCTTTTTCTTTTTTTCCCACTTGGCATTTTTTTTGTTCTCTCTTTTATTTATTTAAATATTTATTTAACTCTTCAATAAGAGAAGCGTCTTTGCTGTCTTTAATTTTATTAAAGAAAAAAGTTGCTTCTTTTTTTTTTTCTAATTCAAAATTAGCAATTCCTAATTGCAAATATGCCCTTTTATCTAAAGAATCTATAATTAATAATTGATTAAATCTTTCAATAGCATTTTGGAATTGTTTCGATTGAATAGACAAAACACCTAAATTAAATAAAACTTCTTTGTTTTTAGGGTCTTCTTCAAGTATTTTTCTTAACATAAATACCCCTTCCATTGGATTACTAGAATTAACTAATTTTAAAGCTTTCTCTACTGAGTTTTCTTTGGGTGGCGTGTTTATAGTTTGGTCATCATCACCAACTACATTAGTTGGTAAATTATATAAAATCAAAATAAATATTAGTCCAAAAAAAATAATTAACACCTGCTGTTGACCTGTTTTCATTAAAAAACTTTAATCTCTAACAATAAGACTCTGTTTGACCTTCTTTCCAAATTTTTTAGAAGGTTTAAAGGTAGGATAATAATGCGGTTCTATTACCATAGCTGTATTTGTAGAAATATTTCTAGCAATTTTTTTTGATTTTTTTTTATTTATAAAACTCCCAAACCCCCTAATATAAATGTTTTTTCCTTCGATCATTGATTGTTTTACCGTTATCATAAAAGCTTCGAAAACTAAACGCACATCTTCTTGATCGATACCTGTTTGTTTTGAAACTTTATTTATTATGTCTTTCTTAGTCACAACAATTTTAATTTTGTATAATGATAAAAAGACAATCTACATAAATATTGAAAAGAAAAAAACTAGACTTCGTTTCTTTATTACTTTTTTGGTATAAACAAAGAGGGAGAAACCTCCCTTTTAGAAAAACTAAAGACCCTTATTTAATATGGTTATCTGAAATCATCCTACAACAAACACAGATGTCAACAGGTGTAGTTTATTATAATAAATTTAAAAACAAATTTCCTTCTCTAAAATCCTTATCTGAAGCTAAAGAAGATAATGTTATTAAACTATGGGAGGGGTTGGGTTATTATAATCGAGTAAAAAATCTACACAAAACCGCCAAGTATATAATGAATAATTTAAATGGGGTTTTTCCAAACAAACAAAAAGAATTAATAAAATTACAAGGCATAGGAAAATATACAGCAAGTGCAATTGCGTCTATTTGTTTTAAAGAAAAGACACCAGCAATTGACGCTAATGTGTTTCGGGTGTTTTCTAGGGTGTTTGGAATAAAAAAAGATATAACATTATCATCATCTTATTTGATTTTTTATAAAAAATCACTAGGGCTAATAAAAAAAACAGATGCTCCTGGAGAATATAATCAATCTCTTATGGATTTTGGGTCTCTACAATGCCTACCAAAAAAACCTCTCTGTAAAACATGTGTATTAAATAACATGTGTTATGCTTTCTTAAACGACAAACAAAAATTTCTTCCTGTTAAAAAACGAGATGTAAAAAAAAAAACTCGCTTTTTTTACTATTTTGTTATTAGAAACCAAAACACTCTGTTGATACATAAAAGAGAAAAAAATGATATTTGGAAAAAGCTTTATGATTTTTTTTTGATTGAAAAAAACAAACCTGTTAAAAATATAAACCGTGTGGTTAAAGAAGTTTTTTTAAAAAAAACAACATATTCTTTAGGTAAAATCAGTTATAAAAAGACTAAACTGTCACATCAAATTATAAATGTTGTCTTTGTAGAAATAAAAGTTAAAAAGGTAGAAAATTTTAATTATATAAAAAGAAAACACCGTATGATTGGAATAAGAGAAAAAAACTTATTATTATACGCAAAGCCAAAAGTTATAAATGACTATTTGGAAAAAATTTTTTAATTTGTGTTTTACTTTAAAACATTTTTATTATGGCTGGAGTTAATAAGGTTATTTTATTAGGAAATTTAGGAAAAGACCCAGAAATAAGAAGACTTGATAGTGGTCGGGTTGTAGCAAATTTTTCTTTGGCAACAGGGGAGGTTTATAAAAACAAAGATGGAGAAAAAATAACAAATACTGAATGGCATAACATTGTGTTATGGTCTCCTTTAGCTGAAATTGCTGAAAATTATTTAAAAAAAGGAAGTCAAGTATATATTGAAGGAAAAATAAGCAACAGATCATATGAAGATAAAGATGGTGTAAAAAAGTATGTTTCAGAGGTAGTGGGAAGAGAAATAACACTCTTAGGAAAGCCTGCTTCATCTGAAGATACGTCTGGAGAGCCTGGTAATGGTAATAATAATAATGAAACTGAAATAAAGGGAGAAAATGATGATTTACCTTTTTAAATTATAAAACAAAAATATATTGGAATTAGATCTCGATGAACCCGAAAAGATAATAAATTTTATCTCTCAAATTTTATACTATAATAACTTTTACTTTATTCTTATTATTTTCGTAGTTATTATTTTAGTTTTTCTTTCTGGTCTTATTTCTGGCTCTGAAGTTGCTTATTTCTCCTTAAACACTCAAGAGTTAAAAAAACTTAAAAACTCAAAAAACAATGAATTTCGTTCTTCTATTAAGTTGTTAAAGGATCCAGAAAGGCTTTTGGCTATAATTTTAATTTTAAATAACTTCGTAAACGTAGCAATAATAACACTTTCAGCTTTTTTTGCTTGGAATTTTTTTAATCTCACAAACAAAGACGGTTTTGTTTTTGTTTCTCTTACAATTATAGTAACCTCTATTATTGTTTTTTTTGGAGAAATTATCCCAAAAGTATACGCAAGCAAAAATAAATTTTTTTTTATTTCATTTTCATCAAATTTAATTAAAGCTTCCATGTGGTTATTCTATCCGTTAGTAATCTTATTAAGTAAAATTGGTTCTGTTTTTAAAAAACAAATAGGAGTAGAAACATACGATATGTCTGTTAAATCTATTAAAAAAGCTTTGGAATTGACTACTGACAAAAACACAAGTTTAGAAGAAAAAAACATTTTATCTGGTATTGTAAATTTTGGTTCTTTCAAAGTAAAAGAAATAATGAAAGCAAGGGTAGATATTGTTGGGTTTGAGGAAAACACACCTCTTTCTAAATTAAGAAAAAAAATAGTTTCTTGTGGTTATTCGAGAATTCCTGTTTATAAAAAAAGGCTTGATAAAATTTTGGGTATTTTGTATGTAAAAGATCTTTTTCCACATCTCAATAAAGGTGATGATTTTATATGGTCAAAACTTGTGCGGCCTCCTTTTTATGTCCCTGAAAATAAAAACATTGATGATTTATTTAAAGATTTTCAAGAAAAAAGAGTTCATGTAGCTTTGGTTGTGGATGAATATGGTGGAGTGTCTGGTTTAATCACAATGGAAGATGTAATTGAAGAAATTGTAGGGGATATAAAAGATGAGTTTGATAGTCAAAAAGAAATTATATATAAAAAACTAGATAATCAAACTTTTGTTTTTGATGGAAAAACATCTTTAAATGATTTTTGTAAAATCACATCTACCAAAAAGAAGGTTTTTGACAAAATAAAAAGGGAGTCTGAATCAATAGGTGGTCTGCTTTTGGAAATTAAATCTAAATTACCAAATAGTGGAGAAAAAATAAGTTTTGATAACTTTGTTTTTACAATTACTTCAGTAGATAATAAAAGAATTAAACGTGTACGTGTTTTTAAAAAAAAATAAAAAAAAATATTTTATTTGGTTTATTTGTATGGTTCTTGGTTTTTATGCCTGTGAAAACAAATTTCTCCCTAAACCAAAAGGTTATAATAGAATTTCTTTACCAAAACATGATTATTTAGTGTTACCAAAAGGATATCCTTATGTTTTTGAAATATCAAAAAATGTGAAAGTAAATCAGAATAAAGTGTATCAAAATGAGCCTTATTGGATAGATTTAATTTATCCAGATTATAATGCTGAGATAAACATAACTTATAAAAGCATTACTAAAGGACAAAAAGATCTTATGGAATATGTTAACGATACATATAAACTTATTAATAAGCATCAAATTAAAGCTTCATCAATTAAAGAAACAATAATTAAAACTCCTAGTGGAGAAAAAGCAACTATTGTAGAGCTTTCTGGTGAAGTTCCAACTCAGTTTCAGTTCCATATAACGGACTCTTCTTCTCATTTTTTAAGAGGAGCTTTGTATTTTAGAACAGCAACAAAAAACGACTCCTTGGCCCCTATAATTAATTATATTAAAGTTGATATGATACATTTACTCAACACCCTAAAATGGAATGATTAAAGAAACTCTTTTTAATACCAAAATAGAATTTATCAAAGGTGTTGGGCCAATTAAAGCCTCTTTGTTGAACAAAGAGCTTTCGTTATTTACTTATGGTGATTTGATTCAATATTACCCCTATCGGTATGAAGACCGATCCAAAATATCAAAAATAAAAGACATCCGTTTAGACTCAAATATTCAAGTTTGTGGTAAAATAACCAAAACAAAAAAAGAAGGTTATAAAAAAAACAGTCGTTATATTGCAACGTTAAAAGATTCCTCTGGTGTTGTTGATCTTATTTGGTTCAAAGGCTTTTCTTGGATAGAAAAAAAATTAACGTTAGGCGTTTTTTATGTTGTGTTTGGAAAAATCTCTTTATATAAAAACAAAATTTGTTTTACCCATCCTGACATCTCTGAAGAAAACAAAAAGTTGTATGGATATTTTAAACCTAAATACTCAACAACTGAGGTTTTAAAAAAAAGTTATATTAATAGTGTGTTTATTGAAAATATAATAAAAAAAACACTTCGGCTTACATATAATAAAATAGAAGAAACATTACCTGATGAAATCATCTCTAAAGAAAACTTATTAACAAAAAAAAAGGCAGTATTAAGTGTTCATTTTCCTAAAGACAAAGAATTTATCTCTAAAGCAATTTATCGTTTAAAATTTGAGGAGTTATTTTATCTACAATTAAAAATTCTTTCTCTGAAGATGAAAAAAAAGAAAAAATTTGAAGGATATGTGTTTGCAAAAAGTTTGTTATTATCAGATTTTTACAAAAAACATATTCCTTTTAATTTAACGGGCGCACAAAAAAGGGTGGTTAAAGAGTGTTACAAAGATATGTGTTCAAAAAAACAAATGAACCGTTTAATACAAGGAGATGTTGGGAGTGGAAAAACTGTGGTTGCTTTTTTATGTATGTTGTTAGCGGTAGAAGGAAAAACTCAAATTGCTTTAATGTCACCCACCGAGGTGTTGGCAAATCAACACTTTAATAGTATAAAAAACTATTCTATTCCTTTGGGTATTAGGGTTGAAATATTAACTGGATCAACTAAAATAAAAGATAGAAAAATTATATTCCAAGACCTAAAGAACGGTAAGGTGGATATTTTGATAGGAACCCACGCTTTAATAGAAAAAAAAGTAGTTTTTAAAAAACTTGGTCTTGTTGTTATTGATGAACAACATAAATTCGGAGTAGCTCAAAGAGCTTCGTTGTGGAGTAAAAAAAATCGTCTTTTTCCTCATGTTTTAGTTATGACAGCAACACCAATTCCACGAACACTAGCGTTGACACTTTATGGAGACTTGGATGTTTCTGTTATAGATGAGCTCCCTAAGGGTAGAAAGAAAATTAAAACATTTCATAGAAATGAAAACGCAAGATTAAAGGTTTTTGGCTTCATTAATAGAACCATCAAAAAAGGTGAGCAAGTGTATATTGTTTATCCTTTAATTGAAGAGTCTAAAACACAAGATTATAAAGATTTAATGGATGGTTATAAAAGTATAAAAAGAGCCTTTCCTAAAACCCCTATAAGTATTCTACATGGTAGAATGAAGTCGGAAAATAAAAGCTTTGAAATGAAACGATTTGTAGGAGGTAATACAAAAATTCTTATATCAACCACAGTTATTGAAGTAGGTGTAGATGTTTCAAAAGCAACAGTAATGGTAATCGAAAACGCTGAACGATTTGGTTTAGCTCAACTACATCAGCTTAGGGGTAGAATTGGAAGAGGAAAAGAACAGTCTTATTGTATATTAATGACGAAATATGAATTGTCTTCAGATGCAAAAAAAAGAATTGATGCTTTAGTTAAAACATCCGATGGTTTTAAAATAGCTGATATCGATTTACAAATGCGTGGTCCAGGTAATTTAATGGGGACACAACAAAGTGGTTTATTAAATTTATTAATTGCAAATCTTTCTGAAGATGGTTTATTGTTATTAAAAGTTAGAGAAATAGTTATACGTTTGTTAGAAAAAGATCCTAGGTTTTTAAATCAAGAAAATCAAAGAATTTTAAATCAAATAAAAAAATTTCGTTCTTCTGAGCTCAATTGGAGTAGAATTAGTTAATTCATATTTAAATAATCTAATGCTAATGATGTCATAGTTTTTAATCCTAAAAGCAATGAAGCATCGTCTACATAAAAATCTGGTGTATGGTGGCTATACCCTTTATTAGGGTGCTCCCCTAAAGGCTGTCCCCCTAACCTATAAAAAAACCCAGGAACCTCGTTGGCAAAATACGAAAAATCTTCTGCTCCTGTGCTTGCTCTTGCTAAAAATGTGTTTTCTTTACCAGCTACCCTTATTAGAGTGTTTTTCATTTGTTCTGTAAGTTTAAGGTGATTAAATGTTATCGGATAAGGGTTTCCAAATATTAATTCAGCTTCTACACCGTTGCTTTCAGCTGTTTTAGTTACAATAGTTTCAAGTCTTTTATAAATTTTATCACGCATATCGTAATCAAGAGCTCTGATTGTGCCTTCTAAGTATGCTTTTTCGGGAATAATATTACTTCTTATTCCGCTTTCAAATCTTCCAATTGTTACAACAGCAGCTTCATTTGTTAAATCTAAGCTCCTGCTAACTATTGTTTGAATGTTGTTGATAATTTGCGCTCCTGCTACAATTGGGTCTGCCCCTGCCCATGGTGTTGAGCCATGAGCTTGTTGGCCTTTTATTTTAATCTCAAAAGATGTTGCGCTTGCTAAAGTTCCTCCTGGTTTATAAGCAACTGTGTTTACAGGTAACCTAGAAGAGATGTGTAGGCCAAAAATAACATCTACGTTTGGTTTTTTTAAAACCCCTTCTTTAACCATCATTTCTGCGCCTCCTTCTTCTCCTTCTGGGGGACCTTCTTCTGCGGGTTGGAAAATAAATTTAACAGTCCCTTTTATTTCATTTTTCATTTCTGATAGTATAGTGGCTACGCCCATTAAAATTGCAACATGAGTATCGTGACCACAGGCGTGCATTACCCCAACTTTTTTGTTTTTGTAAATTGTTTTTACCTTAGATGCAAAAGGGATTTTAACACGCTCAACTACAGGTAAAGCGTCCATATCTGCTCTTAAAGCGACTGTTTTACCTGGTTTTTCTCCTTTTAAAATTCCAACAACTCCGGTGTGAGCAATATTTGTAAAAACCTTTATTCCCAAAGATCGCATATGTTCTGCTACTTTTTTCGCCGTATTAAATTCACGGTTAGATAACTCTGGGTTTTGATGGATGTCATGTCTCCACTCAATAACCTGGGGTTCTATTTGTTTTGCTAGTTCATTTACTTTTTTGTCTTGACTTTTGTTTGAGTAGGCAAAGTTTGTTATCAATAAGACTATAAATAAACTGTGATTCATTATTTTTATCATCTCTACAAAATTTGATTAAATAAAAGTAAAAAATTATAATGGGAATTTTAATACCTCTTCTGATAATTCTTTTTTGTGGTTATATAATTTGGAGGGCTGGAGATAGTTTTGTTGAAGGCTCTAATTATATTGGTAGAAATTTAAGTGAAGGGGTTAAAGGAGCGACAATTAATGCTGTGGCCAGCTCCATGCCTGAGTTATTTATTGCTCTTTTCTTTCTTTTTTATTTAAAAGAAAGTTCTGGTTTTTCAGGGAGTTTAGGAACGTCATTAGGAAGTGTTATTTTTAATTCTTTAATTATTCCTTCTGTTGCTGTATATAATGTTTTGATTTTTTCAAACAAAAAAACCGTCCCTGTGTCTAAAAAAGTTATTCTTCGTGATGGGTTATGGTTGTTAGCTGTTGAGTTTTTATTAATTGTAATTATAAAAGATAGAGCTATCGACTGGTTTGACGGACTCCTTCTTATTATTATTTACTTTTTGTATCTTTTTTATATTTTTAGAACTATGAAAAACGCAGATACAGTTAATTATGATTTTTCAATGAGCGAAAAAGAAAAAATATCTTTTTTGTCAGCTTTTTTTGTTTTTGATTTGCGAGCAATGTTAATAGGGAACAAAAAATTAAACACCACCTTAGCTTGGTTTGTTTTTGCTTTTTCTTCACTAGTTATCGGTTTAGTTTGTTATTTTTTAGTTGTGGCTTGTGATTGGCTTGGGAGTGAAGTCTATACTGTTCCTTATTTAGGTAGTTTCTATGGTTTAAACACACCCATCTTGTTCATTGCTCTTGTTTTTGCTGCTATTGGAAGTAGTTTTCCTGACACAATTATTTCTATTAAAGATGCAAAAGATGGAAATTATGATGATGCGATTTCTAATGCTTATGGGAGTAATATTTTTAACCTATGCATAGCTTTGGGGGTGCCTTTGTTTTTTTATACCACTATATATAGAACTGTTATTGAATTAGATGGAGAAGTTATGGAGATGATTTACAAAATATGGGTTTGGTTTGTTGGTTTAACAATAATTTCAATATATACTTATTATTACGGGAAAGGTATAAATAAAATTCGTTCTATAATGATGATACTATCATATGTTGTTTTTATTGTTTATGTTTTTATTTTAGCTTCTACAACATATTCTTCCAATTAATTTTAGTCTGTTCTTTAGATAATTTTCAAATTTTTTTTCTTAACATATGATCTTCAACAAAAAGTGATGGTTCTTTTGTTTTAATTTTATTATCTTAATTTAAATAAAAGTTTTATAAACCATGAAACACTTTTTGTTTTTTCTATTACTACTTAGTTTTTCTTCTTTTGCACAAAAAAAAGAGGGCTTTAGTTTTGATCCTTTGAATATAGTTGGAGAAGAAACTAAAACACAAATACTTAGTTCCATTACAAAAAATAAAAGTGTTTATGAAGAGTCTGCTTTAAAAATATGGGATTGGGCTGAAGTGGGGTTTCAAGAATATAAAAGTGCAGAAGAAATACAAAAATTATTAAAAAATGAAGGTTTTGATTTAGAGATTGGTGTAGCTAATATTCCAACTGCTTTTGTTGGAACATATTCAAATGGTGATGGCCCTGTAATAGGAGTTTTGGGAGAATATGACGCTCTACCTGGTCTTTCTCAAACAACAGACCCTAATAGAGCGGTTAGGGATGGTGTGTTAAGTGGACACGGTTGTGGTCACAATCTTTTTGGTGTTGCTAGTGCTGCTGCTTCAATAGCAATAAAAAATTGGATGGAAGACACAGGCACAAAAGGTACAATTAAGTTTTTTGGTTGTCCCGCAGAAGAAGGGGGCTCGGGAAAGGTTTATATGGTTAGAGAGGGTTTATTTAAAAACATAGATATAGTGCTTAACTGGCATCCTTCCGGTTCAAATAGAGCTTCTGCTGGATCGAGCCTGGCAAACAAAACTGGAAAATTTCGCTTTACTGGTATTTCCTCTCATGCAGCGGGTGCCCCTGAAAGGGGGCGATCAGCACTAGATGGAATTGAAGCTATGAATAATATGCTTAATATGATGAGAGAACATGTGGATCAAGAAACAAGAATACATTATATAATTACAAAAGGAGGTGATGCTCCAAATGTTGTTCCAAATTTTGCTGAAGGATATTATTATATTAGACACCCTGATCCAGAAAAGGTTAGAAAACTTTGGAATAGACTTGAGTTGTGCGCAAAAGGTGCGGCTTTAGGTACAGAAACGAATTACACCTATGAAGTAACTGGTGGTGTGTATAATATATTACCAAATGAGCTTTTACAAAAAATAATTCACAACAACCTCACTTTAGTTGGTGGTGTTAAATACAATGAAAATGAAAAGGTTTATGCAGAAGAGCTTTCTTTTTCTTTTGGAGATAATAAAATAGACTTGTCTTTGTCAGAAAAAATACAACCCTATGTTTTTAAGAAAGAAACTAAAGGGGGTGGTTCAACAGATGTTGGTGATGTTAGTTGGATGGTTCCAACGGGCGGTTTTAGCACAGCAACTTATGTTCCTGGTACCCCTGGCCATTCTTGGCAATCTGCTTCTTGTTCTGGAACAAGTATTGGAACTAAAGGAATGATTAACGCGGCAAAAGTTCTTGCTTTAACAGCTTATGATTTGTTTAAAAACAAAAATTTAATTGAGGAAGCGAAAAAAGAATTTTTAGAAAAAAGAGGTTCTTCTTTTGTTTATAGTCCTCTTATTGGATCCCGGGAGCCAGCTTTGGATTATCGAAAATAAAAACTGATGTTTATAAAAAAAACCTTTTGTCTTTTTTTTGGTTGTTTTATTTTGCTTTTTTTGGGTTGTGACTTAAACAATTCAAAAAAAAATCCTGTAGATCAAGGTGTTGCGAAAACTATAAATAATTTCTATGGAGAAGCGTTAGAATTCAAAGAAAGCTATGGTTTGTTAAGGGATTTAACTAAAAATATAGGACAAAGATTAAGTGGTTCAAAAAACGCCGAAAAAGCTGTAGTCTGGTCAAAAGAGGTTATGGAAAATTATGGTTTTGATAGGGTTTATTTACAAGATGTGTTGGTACCTCATTGGGAAAGAATGAAAGAAAAAGAAGAAGCTTATTTTGTTGATTCAGAAGGAAAAAAAACAAACCTTTCGATATTAGCAGCCGGAGGGTCTGTATTAACCCCTAAAGCTGGTCTTCTAGCTGAGGTTGTTGAGGTTTTTTCTCTTGAAGAGGTTGATCAATTGGGAAGGGGGGGTGTTGAAGGAAAAATTGTTTTTTATAATAAGGGGTTTAACCCAAGATATATTAACCAAGGAGCTTCTTATGGGGCAACGGGTTTTCAAAGACGCTCTGGTGCTGTTAAAGCAGCAGAGTATGGTGCTTTGGCTTCTGTTTTTCGATCTTTATCCTCAATAGAAGATGATTTTCCTCACACAGGGGCAATGTCTTACAAAGGAGCAAACGACAGTATTCCTCATGGGGGTCTTGGTGTTGTTTCAGCAAAAAAACTATCGTTGGCTTTAAAAAATGATAAAAACATTAAGTTATTTATAAAAATCGGTGGCACTTGGTTTCCTGATGCTAAATCACATAATGTTGTGGGAGAAATTAGAGGTTCTGAGTTCCCTGATGAAATAATTACAGTTGGTGGTCATTTAGATTCTTGGGATGTTGGAGAAGGAGCTCATGATGATGGTGCTGGTTGTGTTCATTCAATTGGTGCTCTGCGTTTATTTCAAAGGCTTGGTATTAAACCCAAACGAACCCTAAGGGCTGTAATGTTTATGAATGAAGAAAACGGCCTTAGAGGTGGTTCACAATATGCTCTAATAGCAAAAGAAAAAGGTGAAACTCATGTGGCTGCGTTAGAAAGTGACGCTAGCGCTTATACACCAAGGGGGTTCGGTGTATCTGCCTCTGATGAACAAATTGAAAAAATGCAAACTTGGTTAAAATATTTTGATAAAAACACAATTTCTTATATTTCGAAAGGCGGTGGAGGTGCTGATATTGGTCCTCTACACCGGGTTTTAGGAACACCTGTGATTGGCCTTAGTGTGGATGGTCAAAAGTACTTTGAAATGCACCATACTGAAAAAGATGTTTTTGAACTAGTAAATGCCCGTGAACTTGAGTTGGGAACCGCTTCTTTAGCCTCACTAATTTATTTAATAGATCATTATGGTTTATAAGGGTTTGTTTTGTTTGGTTTTTCTTTTTCACATTACTTTTGTTTCTTTTTCTCATGTTTTTTACGTAAGTGTTTGTAGTGTTATAAAAGATGATAACACCCTTCAGTTGTCTTTAAAAGTGTTTAAAAACGATTTGTTTGATGTTTTAAATATTAGAAAAAAAACCCTTGCCACGAAGGAAGAAAAAATCATCTTAGATTATGTTAAAAAAAATTTACTGTTGGAATTAAACGGGTTCAAAAAAAGCCTGTTTTTAAACAAAATAAGTTTTGAGGGAAATGATTATACAGAATCCTTAAACATAAAGCTTTATGTTAAAAACGCTAATGTTTTTTCTTCTATAAAAATTAAAAACACTTTATTATTAGAGGGTTTTGAAGAACAAATTAATATTGTGTATCTCAACTTTAATGATGAGAGAAAAACACTTAGTTTTAACAAGGTGATTACAGAGAATTCATACTCTTTTTCTTTGCCTGTTCGTTAAAAAAAACAATAATGAAGAAAAAAATTGTTTTAGTTGGTTCTAAAAACCCAACAAAAATTAATGCTGTGTCAGGTGCTTTTAAAAAGGTTTTTAAAAATCACATATTTACTTTTGTTGGTAAAAAAACCCCCTCTGGTGTTTCAAACCAACCAATGTCTGGAGTTGAAACAAAAAAAGGCTGTAAAAACAGGTTGTTTTTTTTAGAAAAAAATTATAGTGCTGACTTTTATGTTGCAATTGAAGGTGGTCTAAGTTACGAAAAACAAAAACTTTTTGCTTTTGCGTGGGTATACATAAAAACACAAGGTCAATTGGCAAAAAGTAAGACGTCAGTTTTTCAGCTACCAAAAAACATATCAGCTTTGGTTGAAAAGGGTTTTGAGCTTGGTGAGGCAGATGATTTTGTGTTCAAAAGAAAAAATTCTAAAAAAAAAGATGGCGCTATAGGAATCTTGACAAAAGGGATTATAACAAGAGAATCTTATTACAAACAAGCTGTTATATTGAGTTTAATTCCTTTTTTAAACAAAAACTTAGTGTTTTAATTGTTTTATTTATTTAAAATAAATTCTCTAACAGCTTCTTCCCACGTGTTATATGTTTTTTGTTTTTTGTTTAAAAAAATATTTTTTGAAAAAGAGTGTTGTAGCAAAACAAGATACACAAAATCATTTTCTGTCTCGCTCTCAATTTTAATGTTTAAAACCTTTTCAAGAGATTTTTTTCTTCCAAAAATAATTTTAAACAAATACTTTATTCCTTTTGAAAAATAATACCTCGAATCTTCTTTCTCTTCTATAGCCTCTTGTTTGAATTGGTATGTGGAAAATAGTTTTTTTAATTTTTTGTTTTTTTCATCTATCTTGTTATTAAATTTTATAACCTCGGAATCTGGGGTTTTTTTTGTTTTTATTTTTTCAAACAAGACCACGCCAAGGTTTTCTTTTTCTAACGAAGGGTTTTTTGTAAACATGATTTTACCAAAATCAGCGTTAATTTTTTCTAGAAATTCTGGTTGAGGTGTAGGTAAAAAATTTCCTTCTTCAAAATTGTTTTTTAACATCGTTTTTTCGACATCACCAAAAATCCCTTTTCCTTCATTATACCAAATATTGTCATTAGTCTTTATAAGCGTGGTTTTGTTGTTGAAAGAAGCAATTAAAAATTTTTCGTTCTCATCAATCTGTTTCTCATAAAAAATAATGTGTTTAATTTCTCTTTGATTAAAGTATTCAACATATGCTTTTTTAATGCTTTTGTTAATTAAATAATCATCTAAGCGCAGGTAGTTTACTGGGTCTACGTTTAGGTTTAAAAGGTTCTTGTGTAAGTTTTTGATGTCTTCTCTTTTTTCTTTTGTCGACAAAGAATAAAAAACGACACTTTTTGTTTCAGTGATTTTTTTTGGTATTATGTTGTTAATTTTTCTTTCTTCCATATATAGTTTGTTCATCCATTCGGTTGGTTGGGAGAATGAATAATAAGAACAAAACACAAAAACGAAAAATTTTTCTATTCTCATAAAAGTCGTTTCTATCTTTACTTTTTTTATTTTTGGTGGATATAACGTTAATACTGTTTTTTATGTATAACAAATATCTGTGTTTTTTTGTTTTGGTTTTAACTTTTATTGTTTCTTGTAAAGATTCGTGTGAAGATTTATGGGGTGTTGGTGAATGTGTGTGTTTAGACACTTCTAAAATTGAGCCAAATACTTTGTGCACAAAAGAATATATGCCTGTTTGTGGTTGTGACGGTATCACTTATTCTAATGCTTGTGTGGCTCAAGCTTCGGGGATAACAAGTTGGGAAACAGAGGAATGTGATTAAAAATTTTAAATTTAAATAATGATTGAAAAATTAAAAGAAATTAAACAAAGATATTTAGAGGTTGAAAGATTGTTATCTCTTCCTGAGTCTGTATTGGATATGACTCTTTATAAGAGACTTAGTAAAGAATATAAAGACCTTGGTAAAATTGTTTCTGTGTATGAAGGGTTTTCTCTCGTTCTTTTGAGTATTGAGGATGCTTGTAGTGTTGTTAGCAATGAAAAAGACGATGAGTTTAAAGAATTAGCTAAAATTGAGTTAGAGGATTTATATAACAAAAAAACAGAACTAGAAACAAAAATAAAAAGGTTATTAATCCCTAAAGACCCTAACGACGAAAAAAATATTATTCTCGAAATAAGGGGTGGATCTGGTGGGGATGAGGCTGCAATTTTTGCAGGAGATCTTCTCCGTATGTATGAACTTTATTCAGAAAAACAAAAGTGGTTATTTAATGTTATCAGCTATACTCCTGGTTCTTCAGGTGGTTATAAAGAAATTATTTGCAGTGTAGAAGGAAAAGATGTCTATGGAAAAATGAAGTATGAAGCGGGTACACACCGTGTTCAAAGGGTTCCTGAAACAGAAACTCAGGGCCGTGTTCACACTTCTGCTGCAACAATAGCTGTTCTTCCTGAGGTAGAAGAGATTGATTTGAAAATCGATACTTCAGAAATAAGAAAAGATACTTTTAGAGCTTCTGGCGCTGGTGGACAACATGTGAATAAAACTGAGTCGGCTGTTAGGTTAACACATGTGCCTTCTGGTATTGTTGTGGAATGTCAAGACGGAAGGTCTCAACACGCTAATTATGATAAGGCGTTAAAGGTACTGCGTTCCAAACTTTATGAAAAAGAAACTGAAAAAAGAGATAAAGAAATAGCTGGAAAAAGAAAATTAATGGTTGGTTCTGGGGATAGATCAGATAAAATAAGAACATATAATTACCCTCAAGGACGCGTTACAGATCATAGAATAAATTTTACAACACATAATTTACAAGGGGTGATTTCTGGTTCATTAGATTCTTTTATTGAAAAGTTGAGAATAGCAGAAAACACAGAACGGTTAAAAGGAAATACTGAAGAATAGAAATGGTTATCCAAAAAGAAATAACAATAACAGAAAAAAAAAGAGGTTTCCATATAATAACAAAAGAGGTGTTGTCTGTTGTTCCAAAAAAAACAGGTTTAATTCATGTTTTTATTAAACACACTTCTGCAAGCCTAACAATTAACGAAAATGTTGATCCTTCTGTTCGTTTTGATTTTGAAAATCATTTTAACCTCCTTGTTTCAGAAAAAGAAAAACATTATACACACACCCTTGAGGGTCTTGATGATATGACGTCTCATATAAAAAGTAGTCTTTTGGGTTCTTCTGTCTCGTTTCCTATTAGAGAGGGTCTGCCTTGTTTGGGCACATGGCAGGGTATTTATTTGTGTGAACATAGAAATGCTGCAAAACCCAGAAAAATTGTTGTTACATTTATAGGAACTTAGGGTATCTTTGTTGTTATGAAAAAATGTTTTTTGTTTTATTTTTTTCTTTTTTTACTCCCTTTTACTGGTTGTGTAAACACTGTGAGTTCTGGTGAAAAGAAACAAAAAAAAGAGCTTTTAGTTTTATATGATTATGATGTTGAACAAAAAATAGCTGACCTTAATATCATTCTTCCTGAAGCTGGTTCTCCTGTTGCAAATTATGTGTCGGCTGTTTCTTTTTTGGAAGACAAGCTGCTTTATCTTTCAGGAACGGGACCAAAAAAAACTGATGGTTCTTATGTGGTTGGTGTTGTAGGTTTAGAGCTTTCAAAAGAAGAGGGTTATGAGGCTGCTAGATTAACCGGTATAAACCTTTTAGCTAGGTTAAAAAAAGAGCTCGGAGATTTAAATAGGGTAAAAAGAATAGTTAAAGTAACGGGTATGGTAAATTCGACAAAGGATTTTAACGAACAGCCCGCTGTGATAAATGGTTTTTCTGATTTAATGGTTGAGGTTTTTGGAGAAAGAGGTCGCCATTCTCGTTCCGCTATAGGGATGGTTTCTCTTCCTATGAACATTGCTGTAGAAATAGAAATGCTTGTTGAAATTAATTGAGTCTTTCGAAAATCCCACAGACCCCTTGACCACCACCAACACACGCGGTCACCATTCCGTATTTTTGTTTTCTTCTTCTCATTTCGTTAATAAGTTGCACTGAAAGTTTTGCACCAGTCATTCCTAGGGGATGACCTAAAGCAACAGCTCCTCCGTTGACGTTTACTATCTTCTTATCTAGGTTAATAGCTTTTATTACCGAAAGAGCTTGTGCCGCAAATGCTTCGTTTAATTCTATTTGCTCAATCTGGTTTAGCTTCATTCCTGCCTGAGCAAGTGCTTTTGGTATTGCTTTTGCGGGTCCTATTCCCATGATTCTTGGTTCTACGCCTGCTGTTGCGTAAGAAACCATTCTAGCAATAGGTTCTACGTTTAGTTGTTTAATTATTTTTTCAGATACCACCAAAACAAATGCCGCTCCGTCTGACATTTGTGAAGAGTTTCCTGCAGTAACCTGGCCCATTACTCTAAACGCGGGTTTTAGTTTAGAAAGAGCCTCTAATGTGGTGTTTTTACGGGGTCCTTCATCTGTGTTTATTGTTTGTTTTTTCGATTCTTTTTTTCCTTCTTTATTAATGTATGTTTCCTCTACTTCTACAGGAACTATTTCGTCTTTAAAAAAACCTTTTTCAATTGCGTTGATGGCTTTTTGGTGTGATTTTAAAGAAAAATCATCTGACATTTCTCTAGTAATGCCATATTCATTCGCTAATTCTTCTGCGGTTAGGCCCATGTTTAAATAGTACTCAGGATGTTCTTTTGAAATGGTGTAGTTGAGGGCGGATTTATACCCCATCATAGGAACCATGCTCATAGATTCGGTCCCTCCCGCAACAATGCAATTTGCTGTTCCTGCATGAATTCTGGCACAAGCCAAATGTATCGCTTCTAGGCCTGAGCCACAATAGCGGTTTATTATCATGCCAGGAACTTCTTTTGAAAGGGCTAAAAGTGAGATATATCTACCCATTTGCATGCCTTGTTCTGCTTCAGGAACCGCGTTTCCCACGATAAGATCATCAATTATTTTTTTATCAAAATTTTTCACTGAACCAACAAGGTGTTCTATTACTTTTGCTGCAAGATCGTCTGGTCTAGTAAACCTAAACCCTCCTTTTTTTGCTTTTCCAACCGCTGACCTAAACCCAGCTACTATATATGCTTTCATAATTTTAGTTTCTAATTGTTTTTCTCTTAAATAATATTCCGTGCATTCTTTCAAGTGTTTTTGGTTCCCCGCACAAACTAATAACCGCTTCTCTTTCTAAATCTAGCAAATATCTTTCTGAAACAGCGCTGGGTTGAGAAAGGTCTCCTCCACACATAACGTATGCTGTTTTTTGAGCTATTTTTTTATCGTGCTCAGAAATATAGTTACCAAAAAGCATGCCTGTTATTCCTGCTTCAAACATTGCGATTCCTGATTTACCTTGAACTTTAATGTCGTCTCTTTCTTTTTTTTGTGTGTATCCTGATTCATACAAATTAATGACGTCTTTTTTAGCATCAGAAAGAAGTCTCGATCTGCTTAGAGTATGTCTGTCTGTGCTTCTGAGTAGGTTCGTGGAAACGGCTTCTTGTGATGAGGTTGCAACCTTAGCAGTAGCTATTACCATAAAATTTTCCATTAAGACGTTTAGCTCCGGGTCTCCTTTTCTATACATATCAGACGTTCTTAGTGCCATTTCTTTCGTTCCTCCTCCACTCGGTATTATACCGACCCCTGCCTCAACAAGTCCCATATATGTTTCTGTATGAGCGCGGACAACATCCGCGTGCATTGAAATTTCACATCCTCCGCCCAATGTTAAACCAGAGGTTGCAACAACTACAGGAATAGAAGAAAACCGCGCTCTCATCATGGTGTTCTGAAAAGCAGCAATCGAAAGACCAATTTCTTCAAATTCTCTGTTTCCGGCTAACATAAACAGCGTTCCAAGGTTTGCTCCTGCAGAAAAATTGTCTCCCTCATTCCCTATAACCACCCCTTTAAACTTTTCTTCTGCAATTGAAATTGCTTTGTTTATTCCCTCTATAACCTCTGCTCCCATCGTGTTCATCTTTGTGTGAAACTCTAGGTTTAAAACCCCGTCTCCAATATCATATATCGTTGTTCCGGTGTTGTTCCAAACAATGTTTTTTTCTTTAAAGGCATCTAAAATTATTATTCCTTTGCTTCCTGGTATTTCTTTGTGTTTTTTTGTTGGTATATCATAATATAATTTGTTTCCTTTTTCATATTTATAAAAACTTTTAGCTCCTGTTTTTAACATTTCTTCTACCCATTGGGCTGGGGGTTGTTTGTTTTTCTTCATTTTGTTTACGGTTTCTTTGACCCCCAACATATCCCATGTTTCAAAAGGTCCTGTTTTCCAAGCAAAACCTGCTTTAATTGCTTGGTCAATTTTGTAAAGATCTTCTGTTATTTCTGGTATTCTCAAGGAACAGTATCTAAAGGAGTCATAAAATGTTCTTCTATAAAACTCCCCCGCTTTATCTTCATAATTAACAAGTGTTTTTATTCTTTCTTTTAGGTTTTTTGCTTTTTTAGCTTCATCAAAAGCTTTGAATTTTACTTTTGTCCTCGGGCCGTATTTATACGTTTTTAAATTAAGTTCTAAAATTTCCTTTTTTCCTTCTTTATTGATTGTTTTTTTATAATACCCTTGTTTTGTTTTATCTCCCCACCATTTTCTTTTATATAGTTCTTCAACTGATTTTGGTAATTTAAATTTTTCTTTTGATTCATCTTTTAGGTTTTCTTTTGCGAGATTGTTTGAAACATTTACTGTAGTGTCTAAACCAACAACATCCATTGTCCTAAAAGTTGCTGATTTTGCTCTTCCTATTTTTGGTCCTGTTAAAAAGTCAACTTCCCCAACAGAAAGATCCATTTCATCTATTGTATGCATAGCTGACATAATAGAATAAATACCTACCCTGTTTGCTATAAAAGCAGGTGTGTCTTTACATAAAACTGTTTCTTTTCCCAAAAAAAGAGAACCATAATGCATAAAAAATTCTATGATTTCTTTTTTTGTTTTTTCTCCGGGAACAATTTCTAATAGTTTCATGTATCGAGGCGGGTTGAAAAAATGCGTTACACAAAAATTTTCAGCAAAATCAGCGCTTCTTCCTTTTATCATTTGTTTTACAGGTATCCCTGAGGTGTTAGATGTAATTAGCGTTCCTTTTTTTCTGTGTTTTTCTATTTCTTCAAAAACTGTTTTTTTTATTTCTATTTTTTCTACTACAACTTCTATTATCCAATCTACTTCACAAATTTTATTTATATCGTCTTCAATATTTCCTAGTGAAATGTTTTTTTTGTTCTTATTTAAGTAAAGGGGGGCGGGTTTATTTTTTAATGTATTAGAAAAAGAAAGGTTTACTATTCTGTTTTTAACGTTTTTGTCTTTTATGTTCATTCCTTTCTTTTTCTCCTCTTCATTTAATTCTTTTGGACATATATCTAAAAGTAAAACTTTAACTCCTATATTAGCAAAATGACAAGCTATTCTTGATCCCATAATTCCAGAACCAATAACAGCTACTTTTTTTATTTTTCTATGCATTGTTTTTTACAGACCCAAAAATACAAAAAGAAATATTATAAAATATATTATATTATATAAGAAACTATTATAATTATAGTGTTAATATGTTAGTAAAAAAAAACAAACAAATAATTAACAACAAAAGTTTATCAAAGTTCTTTTTTATAGAGAATATAAAAATGTTGATAAAAAAAATGTTGATAAATCAAAGTGTATAAAAAGAGGAAAAAAAAAAAAACAAAAAAAAATGTTGATAAAATTGATTTATCAACAACTTAATTAGAAAGAAAGGAGAATACCATCAATTTCCCAATTGGACCTTACCTCTAAAGGTTTTTCTAAAAAATAAATTTTTTCTGGCTGACTGTTTGTTATTATATTACCAATATCCCAAACTCCATTTTCGTTTTCATCTATAAAAACTCTTATATAATAAGTTCCAGGTGAAATATTACTAAAAAGAAAAAAATCTTTCTTTTTGCTTTTATTTTTATAAACAGTTCTGAAATTTTCAGAAACTAATTCTACAAAAAAACTTTTATAATCTGTTTTAATTGAACCTTGAACAGTACCATAATAGTCAGAGTTTTTAAAAGAAAAAACAACAGAACTCTTTTCTAAGGTATCTTTTTCTATGGAAACAAAAGATCCTTTTTCAAGCAAGAAAGTGATTTTATTTACATTAAGTCTTTCTAAATAATTGTAGTGAACAGAATAGAGAGAGTCTGAATAATATAATGAACTATCTTGTTTTAGAGCACTAATTTTGTTTTCCTTCCAGAGCTTAAAAGGATCTTTTTTGTATAAATAGTTAAAAGAAAGTTTTGTTTTATTATTGTTCCAAATAAAATCTTTTATGTTTAACTCTTTTTTATACAAAGAATCAATAACCGTAAAAAGGTGCTTTTTTTCGAACAAAAGAACAGGTTTGTTAAAACTAAAATTAAACAAAACAGTATCCGCTAGACCCGTGTTGTTTGATGGTAACCCGAAAACTTTAAACTTTTCTTTAGATCTTTTTGAATCAGAGAAAGAAACATACATTGAATCTTGAGTATAAGCGCTTAAGCTATCATAAGCTTTCACAACAACAAGTAAGCTGTCTTTAGTTGTTAATAAAGAAGTTGGATAAAATCTAAGTGTTAAATTGTTATCGTTTAAACTATAGTTAGGTGTTTTTTCCGTTTTATTTAAAAGTTCTATTTTCGTGACATAACGAGAATACGTTGCTTCGTAGTACAAACCTCTTTTTCGGGAACGAATTAAACGCAAAGGAGTCAAATTTAACTTAAAAAGAGGAATAAAAACAGAATCTGTTTCTAGATTAACTAAAACAGAATCAGAAACAAAACCGTAATCTTCTTTAGTATGTTCTGCTATAAAAGAAAGGTTTTTGTCTAAAAAAGCATACAGCCTGTAATAATCTTCCTTAATATTCTCAATATAAAATTCACCCAAACCATTTGTATAAGTGAAATAAAGAGGTTTATTAACAAATAAACCAAGACTGTCTTTTTTATCATATAAAGCGACAAGAACCTCTTTTTCTGGCTCATTAGTTAACATGTCTAAAACTCTGCCCTTTATAGTCATAGAATCTAAAACAGGGCCAGTACTGAACACGTATTTAACAGACTTTGCGGCATTTCCTTCAGTAATATCCTTAATTCCATCAGCAAAATTTAAAATATATGTTGTGTTTTTTTCAAAAACAGAATCAAAAGAAATTAACAAGTAATTTTTTTTTGTGGATATTTCAAAAGAAGAACTAATATAAGGGGAAACAATTAATTTTTCTTTAATATTTTCTGTGTTAATGACTTCATCAAAAACAAAAGAAAACTCAGTTTCATTAATATTTAAGCTATTGACAGGGGGTGTTGTTTTAATTAAAGCAGGAGGGATGGTATCTTTTTCACCACCAGAAATAACACCCATTTTTGCACAGGATAAAAAGAAAAAAACAAAGAAGAAAAAAAGAAAATATTTCATTTTAGCTTTAAAATATATACAAGACTTGAGTAGTTTCTAGATCTTTTCGCAAACTTATTTGATAACAAACCAATAATAAACCCTTTTAAAAAAGAAAAAGAATTTTTTTTATACTTTTCACTAAGATAAGAAACGTAAAAAACGTCAAAAAACAAAGGAAAAGATTTAACAATAGAAAAGCCACACAATTTACATAAAACCCCGAAAGACAGAGGGTTAAAATGAAAACGATGTCTAGGAACATCGTAACCAGCCCAATAATTTTTATAATAAATGCTATCGTATGAATTTTTATTTGGTAGTGCCACTATTATATGTCCTTTTACATGTAATATCTTTTTTAGGTTTAACAAAGTCTTTTTGGGAGAGTTTGTGTGTTCTAGCACATGCCATAATGTTATTACAGAGAAAGGATTGTTTTTTATCGAAAAAGACATAAGATCATTTATTTGATTTTTGCTTGACAAAGAGTTGTTTATAGGCTCGTAGTCATAAGCCTGAATTCCTTTTTTTCTACAATATTTAGAAAAATAACCGTTTCCTGAACCATAATCTAAAAGAGAGGAAAAAACCAAAGGTTTAATTTGTTTAAACTTATATTTTGTGTTAAAAAACCGTGTTAAATTATAAAAAAAACCAAAAACAGAAAAACTTTTAAAACCAAAAGAAGGGTAATTTTTTTGATCATAATAATTAAGAAGATTTTTTTTAGACATATAAGGGGTGGAAAAAGAAACATCACAATTTTTACAAAGCCACACAAAAAAAGTTTCTTTAGAAACCGAAAAATCTTTAATCTTAAGACTTTTTTTCGTTTCCTTTGATCCACATATTGGGCAACTAAACATTATTTTTTTCTTTTATTGTTTAAATAAACCATCAAAACAGCCACATCAGCAGGGGAAACGCCGCTAATTCTTGAGGCTTGACCTAAATTCTTTGGCCGAATAAGACTAAGCTTGTCTTTTGCTTCAGAAGACAGGGAGGAAAGTTTTTTATAATCAAATAAAGAGTTAATCCTTCTTTTTTCAAGGGAGTTCATTTTTAGAACAAGCTCCTTTTCTTTTTTTATGTAACTTCCGTATTTTGTTTGTATTTCTACCTGTTCTAGAACAACAGGGCCAAAACGACCTAAAAAAGTCAAAAACTTTTTTTTAGAAAGCTCAAGCAAAGAAACACCGGGTCTTTTAATAAGCTTTTCTACCGAAACGCTTTCTTTTATAGTTGCTGACTTTTTAGATTTCAAATAAGGGTTTATTTGTTCTGGTTTTAACTTTGTTGTTTTTATAATATCCTTTAAATCAGATATTTTTTCTTTTTTCTTTTTCACAGTTAGCATAGTGTGCTTGTCTATTAACCCTAATTCATAACCCTTCTCAGTAAGCCTTATGTCTGCGTTATCTTGTCGTAATAAGATTCGGAACTCCGCTCGAGAAGTAAACATTCGATAAGGCTCTTCTGTTCCCTTGTTAATCAAATCATCAACCAACACACCGATATAAGCTTCAGACCTCGATAAAAAAAAGGGTTCTTTCCTGTTTATTTTATTATGAGCATTAATTCCAGAAATTAACCCCTGACAAGCAGCTTCTTCATACCCGGTTGTCCCGTTAATTTGTCCTGCAAAAAACAAGTTTTTAATAAGTTTTGTTTCAAGGCTATACTTTAACTGTGTGGGTGGGAAATAATCATACTCAATAGCATATCCAGGTCGAAACATTTTTACTTTTTCAAAACCAGGAAGTGTTTTTAGGGCTGAAAGCTGAATGTTTTCAGGTAAAGAAGTGGAAAAACCATTAACATACACCTCTATCGTTTTCCAACCCTCAGGTTCAACAAAAATTTGATGTCTTTCTTTGTCTTTAAATCTTGTGATTTTATCTTCTATTGAAGGACAATACCTTGGACCAACACCTTTGATTCTCCCATTAAACATAGGAGATTTTGAAAAACCTTTTTTGAGAAAAGAGTGTGTTTTTTTATTTGTGTATGTTATATAACACGATTTTTGTTTTTTTATAACATCTTTTGTGTTGAAAGAAAAAACACCACCTTTTTTATCCCCCTTTTGTTCTTCCATTTTTTCATAATTAAGCGACCTTCCATCAACCCTTGGCGGTGTCCCTGTTTTCATTCTACCCGACTTAAAACCCAAAAACTCTAATTGTTCTGTAATCCCCTTAACAGCACCCTCTCCTGTTCTCCCCCCCCCGAAAGTTTTCTCTCCAACATGGATAACGCCGTTTAAAAACGTTCCATTAGTCAACACAACAGCTTTTCCTATAATCTCTACACCTAAAGAGGTTTTTACTCCAACAATTTTGTTTTTCTTAACCAAAAGGCTTGTTATTGTTTCTTGCCAGAAATCTATATTTTCAATTTTTTCTAAAGTTAAACGCCACTCTTCAGCAAAACGAAACCGATCACTTTGAGCTCGAGGCGACCACATTGCGGGTCCTTTGGATAGATTTAACATCCGAAATTGCAACATGGTTTTATCTGTGATTGTAGCGGTTAAACCACCTAAAGCATCAATTTCTCTCACAATTTGTCCTTTAGCTATCCCACCAATAGCTGGATTGCAGGACATTTGACCGATAGTTCCCATGTTCATTGTTGCTAAAAGAACAGATGAACCAAGATTAGCCGCCGCCGCCGCCGCCTCACAACCCGCGTGCCCTCCCCCAACAACTATTACGTCATATTTTTTAAACATCATTACATGTGTTCCACGTGGAACATTATTTTTTGTTGTACATAGAGAGGTATTTATTTTCTTTTGAGAACATTGTTGTTTTTCCTTCTTGGTTTTTATCACTATAACCAATTAAATGAAGCATACCATGTATCATAATCCTTAACAACTCTTGGTTGAAAGAGACAGAATATTTTTTAGCATTTTCATCTATTCTTTTAGTGCTTATATAAATATCACCTTCTATTGTTTTTTCGTTTTCTGAAAAATCAAAAGTAATAACATCGGTTAAAGAAGTGTGTTTTAAGTGTTTTTTGTTTATTTCCAACAAATAATCATCTGAGCAAAAAACAAAATTAACACACCCAAGATCTTTACTTTCTTCTTTTACAACCCACTTAACCCAACGCCTCAAAATGTTTTTTTTAAGTAAAAGTTTTTTATTTTTTTCAAAAAAAAAATTAATTAAAACCATCTTAGAACAAGTTAAAAACCATTTGAACCCTTGAACCACCACCCTCAAAAATAATTTTATCAGAAAGATTTTTCATTAAAAAAACACCCCTGCCTTTTATTTTGGTGGTATTTTTTGGGTTTGTTGGGTCTGGTATTTTTGTGTCATCAAAACCACCACCCTCATCTGTAACTAAGAAAGAGATCTTGTTTTTTGAATGTAAAAGAGAAATTTCAACTTTTTTGTTTTTATTCTCTTTGTTTCCGTGGACAATAGCGTTATTTACAGCCTCTGTAACAGCGATAAGAATATTTCCATATACATTGTCATTAAAATTCAGTTTTTCTTTAGCGTTGTCAATAAAACTTTCCACAACACTAATGTTTTCTATAATAGAGGGTATTTTTACTTTCATAATGTTATCGTTTAAACTAACATAAAAAAAGGCATCAATTTTAATCCATAACAAACAACCTATTAAACAGGCTGTTTGTTGTAAAAATACACATAATTTCTTTTGATAGACAATAAGAATAATATAAAAAAGTAAAGACTTAACTACAGACTACTCTAAAGGGCCCAAAACATGTGTTGCACACCTAAAACCAACTGTTGCTGAGGACGAATCTTGATCCATAAACCTTCTCATACCAGGAGATAACCAATTAGCCTGATCACTCCAAGACCCACCTTTATAAACCCTTGCTGTATTATTTACCAAATCACTTCTTTGATTATATAAACCTTCTGGATCTAACGCCTCATTTTGTCTTAACGGGTTTAGGTCTTCAACATCACCATATGTTAATGGCCTGTAAATATCATATACCCATTCGTTTACATTTCCAGACATATTATATAAACCAAAATCGTTTGGTTCGTACTCATACACATTAACAGTTATAAACCCCCTATCATTAAGTGCTCCAGCAATTCCTGCGTAATCACCACGGCCTCTTTTAAAATTTGCCCTAAAAGAACCAACCATTCCTCTTTTTGAACTTCTAATTGTTTTCCCATCCCACGGGTATAACCTTCTATGTGTTTGGTTTTCATCCAACCACTGGTTACCAATTTGTCCATAAGCCGCATACTCCCACTCAGCCTCTGTTGGTAGCCTGAAATTAGGAAGTAAAACACCAGCTTCTACTGGCGGTACCTCATCTTCTTCGGCCTCTTGTCCTTTACCAAGATAAGTTTTTATTCTTTCTTTATTTACAACAACAGTTCTCCAATTACAATAATCATTTGCTTGGTTCCAACTTACCCCCACAACAGGATAATATCGAAAACCAGGATACCTTAAATAGTTATCAACATAAGGTGTGTTGAAGGCCAATTCTTTATGCCAAACAGAAGTATCAGGTAGAGCGCTTTGATAAAACTCTTCTGTAGAGTCACCTGTTTTTATATGGTGGAGATACTCAAGCCAATGAATGTTTGCTATCTCAGTTTCATCTAGAAAAAAAGATGTTACCGTTACTGTTCTTTCTATATTGTCATGAGTATAAAAAACATCTTCTTCGTATGTCCCTAATACAGCACGACCCCCTTCAATTAAAACTTGGTTCGGACCAGGAACTTGTCCGCTATAATCTGTCACAACAAAACCACCCTCTTCTTCACCAGCTTCATAATCAGAGAAATAATTTAAACCCGTTGCTGTACTAAGGTTTCCGGGATCTTTTGCTGATCTTTTTGTTCCCTTGTTTCCAAAGGGTAATATAGAGCAGCCCCCTAGAAATAATAACAAAAAGGAAAAAAGAAAAACGGTGTTATTAAATAAAACAATCTTTTTCATACTTCTCAAATAAAACGGATAATTTGCAAAATTAAGCACAAGAATTAATAAAATAAAATTTATCTAAAATCTTCTAACTTTAATAAGGTTTTATTATTGTGTTTGTTTGTGTATTTTTTTTAATAAAACCAGAACTTCTTTTATAGAAAAAACCTCTTTAAAAACAACAGTTAACTGTGTTTTTGGTTTTTTAAACACAGATTTTTTTTCTTTATTTTTCACATAATTCAAAAGAAAACTAAATGTTTTTGAGTCATAATAGTTGTGCCCACTTTTTTCTTTAAAATAGCAAATAAGAGAGTTTTTTTTAAAAATAATTTTATTGAACCCTAATTTAGAACTTAATTTTTTTATTTCTTTTATTCTAAATAAATTTTTAACAACTGTAGGTAAAGGGCCAAAACGATCCCTCATGTTTTTTTTAATTTCATCTCTTTCTTTTTTCTTGTTTGCTTGATCTATGTTCGAATAAAACAACAACCTTTCGTTGTGGTTTGAAATGTATGTGGTTGGGATTAAAACCCCCACATCCACCTCTACAAGACAAACATAACCTCCTAATAGAGGAGAGACATTTATTTTTTCTGTGTCAATGATTTTTTTTTCTTTTAATTCTTCTATGGTTTCGTCTAAAATCTTGTGGTACATATCAAAACCTAAATCATTAATAAAACCACTTTGTTCTCCACCAAGAAGATTACCAGCACCTCTAATATCCAAATCTTTTAATGCAATTTTTAATCCATCTCCAAGTTTTGACAATTCTTCAATAGCAATCAATCTCCTTCTAGAATTAGCAGACAGGAAAGTTGTTTTAGGGGCTATTAAATAACAAAAAGCTTTTTTATTAGACCTTCCTACTCGTCCCCTAATTTGATGTAAATCAGACAAACCAAAAGCGTGTGCTTGATTAATAATTACAGTATTTGCGTTAGGTACATCTAAGCCTGACTCTATAATATTAGTTGAGACCAACACATCGAAATAACCTTCTATAAATTTGATCATTATTTTCTCAAGTTCACGCCCTTTTAATTGTCCGTGTGCTACACCAATATTAGCGTCAGGAATGAGTTTTTGGATAATACCAGCAATTTGATAAATATTTTCAACACGATTATTTACAAAGAACACTTGTCCAAAACGGTTAATTTCTTTTTGTATAACATCCCTTATAGTGTTTTTATTAAAAGATATAATTTCAGTACGTATTGGTATTCTATTAGGTGGGGGCGTTTCTATAACACTAATATCCCTCACACCAATAAGTGAAAAATGTAATGTTCTAGGGATTGGTGTTGCTGTTAAAGTGAGCGTATCAAGAAACACTTTGTTTTTTTTTATTTTTTCCTTTAACGCAACACCAAATTTTTGCTCTTCATCAACTATTAATAAACCTAGGTTTTTAAAAACAACATCTTTATTTACAGCGCGTTGTGTTCCAATAAGAATATCTAGTACTCCTTTTTTACAATCATCAAGTAAAGAAAAAACCTCTTTTTTAGAACGAAATCTCGAAAGGTAACCCACTTTTATAGGCATCTTTTCTAAACGTAAAGAGAAAGTATTATAGTGTTGAAGGGCAAGAATTGTAGTGGGAACTAAAACTAAAACCTGTTTGTTGTTGCAAACAGCTTTAAACGCTGCTCTAATTGCCACTTCGGTTTTACCAAAACCCACATCTCCACAAATTAAACGATCCATTGGGAAAGAACTCTCCATGTCTTTTTTTATTTCTTTTGTTGTTAATGTTTGGTCAGGAGTGTCTTGATAAACAAACGAAGACTCTAATTCAAACTGAAGATAATCATCAGGCAAATAAGAAAAACCCTTAGAGAGTTTTCTCTGCGCATACAATGAAACTAAATCTTTAGTTATATTTTTTATACTTTTTTGTATTTTCTTCTTTTTATTAACCCAATCAAAAGAACCAAGTTTATTTAGTTTTGGGCTTGGGTTATCCCCAACATATTTTGAAAACTTATGTAATGAATTAACCCCAACATATACAAGGTCGTTATTTTGATACGCTATTTTAATAGCTTCTTGATTTATGTTTTTTATTAAAATTTTATTTAAACCTAAAAACCGACCTACACCATGATCAATATGAACAACATAATCACCAATAGAAAGTTTGTTGTAATCAATCAAATTTTTCGTTTTTCTTTTACTCTTACTAGAATCAAATGGTTGGTGTTTAAAAAAGCGATTAAATATTTGGTGATCAGTATAGTAAACAAACCGTGTGTTTTGGTCAACAAAACCTTCTGTTAAAACAAAAGACAAACTATCATATACAGTATTTGTTGAAACAGATTCAAAATACCTTTTTAACCTTAGAGACTGCTCTTCAGACTGAAAAGCTATACTAACCTTATAATTTTTTGTTAAATATTTAGAAATATCTTTTTCTAGAAAAATGAAATTTTTGTTGAAATCAGGTTGTTTGGTTGATTCATAATCAAAACAAAGGGTGTTTTTTAAATAAAAAAAAGACCCAAACTCAATAATTTTAAAAGCATTAATTTTTTTATAAAAAAACTTTTTGGTTAAAAAATTATTTTCAGGGGGAAAGGAAAGAAGAACATCAGTTTTTTCTTTTATTTTATTATAAACTTTAGTTACATTATTAAAGTGATCGTTTATGATAGAACCACAAGACGCCATATCTTTTATCCACACCAACCAGTTATTGTTTAGATAATCCAATAAAGACACTCTTTTTGTTTTCGAGTTTAAAACACTTGAATTTGCGAGAACAGAAAAAGAATCTTGTGTGTTTATAGAAAGCTGTGTTTCAGCGTTAAAAGTATTAATTTTTTTTATGGTGTTGTTTTTAAAAGATATACGACAAGGGCGCTTGTTTGAAAAAGAAAAAACATCAAAAACCTGACCCCTAATTGAATATTGACCTGGATTTTCTACAAAATCTTTTTGTTCAAAATTTAACATCAACAGTTTGTTTTCTAGAAACTCATATGTTATTTTTTGACCCACTTTAATAATAAAAGTTTGTTCCCTAAAAGTTTTTTTACCAATTGTTTTTTCAAAAAGACCCTCAGGGCAAGTCACAATAATTTTTTTTCCTATCTTTTTGTTTTCAACAACCTCAATAGTTTCATTTCTTAATATAAGGTTTGTGTTGTTGGTTTTTTCATCATCATAATATTTGTGTTGAGAATCTGGAAAAAAACAAATTTTATTATTTGGAATTAATGTTTTAAGATCGTAATAAAAAGACATAGCGCTTTTTTTATTTTCTAAAATGAAACAGGAATTTTTATTAGATAACAAAGCCACCACGCACGGGATAAGAGATTTCAACCCACCCGAAAGGCCTTTTAGTGCGGTGTTTTTTCCTTCTTTGTTTTCAATTAAAGAATTTAATGTAAGAACAAAACTGTCTTTTTTATATAAGTTAATTAATTCTAAAGGGCCCATTTTCTAAAAAAAATATTTTTTCTTTTTTTAATAATCTAGACAAAGAACTATAAAAAACCATAGCACTTTTTTTGTTTTCTAAAACAAAATAATGGTTTTTATTATCATTTTTTGAAATTACAACAGGTGTTATAACGTTTAAATCTTCAGATAATCTTTTAATTACAATGTCTTTTTTCTTTGTTTTTACACAACCAACAACACTAAGTATATCAAAATCATTTGGGTATAAACTTATTATATCGTTTTGTTTCATTGTATAAATTAAAATGAACTAAAGAAGAATAATCTGCAAAAAAGAATATTTTTGTTGAAAAACCATTAATAGAATGAAAATATTAATAACCGGAGCATCAGGTGGAATTGGACATGAAATCTCAAAAGAACTTATAAACAAAAAACATAAGCTTGTTTTACACTATAATAAAAACAAAAAAAAACTAAAACCACTTCTAACAAAAAACACACATGCAGTTTCTCAAGACCTTTCCAGTAGCTTAGGGGCACAACAATTATACGAACAAACAATAACTCACTTCGGGTTTCCAGATGTATTAATTAACAACGCAGGAATAGAAATTTCTTCGTCTGTTAATACTGATGCTGATTTTTGGAATTCAAGTTGGAACAAAACCCTAAATACAAACTTAAGTGCACCAGCATATTTGTGTAAATGTTTTATAAACACAAAAAGAAATAAAAATATTAATTCAAAATTTAGAATAATAAACATATCTTCTCGAGCAGCTTTTAGAGGAGAAACAGAAGATTTTATTGCCTACGCATGTTCTAAAGGGGGTCTTGTTTCGCTTACAAAAACAATTTCTAGGTCTTTTGGAAAAAAAGACAACGTTCTTGCTTTTACTATTGCTCCAGGATTTGTTCATACAGACATGAATAAAGACATTATTAAAAAATACGGAAAAGACCATGTAACCAAGGGCATTGTTTTAGATAAATTAACAGAACCCAAAGACATTTCTCCTGTTGTTTCTCTTATTGTTTCAGGAAAACTAGACCACGCTACAGGCTCAACAATAGACATTAATGGCGGTAGTTATTTAAGATAGGTTTATTATAAAGTAAATAATTGTTTCGGGTCTTTAAAAGACTTAAACTCTAAAACGCTACCACTAGGATCTAAAAAGAACATTGTTTCTTGCTCCCCAACCCTTCCTTTAAAACAAACACAAGGGTCAATAATAAAATTAATTTTTTCTTTCTAAATTTTTTATAGGAAAAGCTAAATGAAAAGAAGTGTTCATAGTTATAAAAATATTAATATTGTACTTTAAAAAAATTTTTTCATAAAATTGAATCAAAAAAAAATTTCTTTAGCCTTATCAAGTGGTGGAGCAAGGGGGTTTTCTCATATAGGTGTGATTGAAACACTTTTAGATAAAGGGTATATAATTGAAGAAATAACAGGAACCTCCATCGGTTCAGTAATTGCAGCTATGTATGCTTCTGGAAATCTAGAAAAATTTAAACAATGGGCACTTACTTTAGATAAACTTAAAGTTTTTTCTCTTATGGATTTTACTGTTGCAGGATATGGTGTGATGAAAGGAGATAAGGTTTTTGCTAAGTTAAAAACTTTTATCAAGGATGAAAAAATAGAAAATTTAAATATCCCCATTAAAATTGTCGCAACTGATATTGTTAAAGTAAAAGAAAAAATTTTTAAAAAAGGCAGCATGTATGATGCGATGAGGGCCTCATGTTCTATACCTGGTTTAGTCAGACCCTACAAACATAAAAAAACAGAACTAATTGACGGGGGTGTGTTAAACCCACTTCCTGTCGAATATTTAAACTCTCCAGCAAACACATTAGCTGTCAATCTAAACAACACACCTAAAACAAAATTGAAAACTAACAATAATTTTAAACCAAACCCTAGTCAATTTTACTACTATAATCTTTTTAAAGAATATTTTTCTAAACAAAATGGAGATAGAAAAAAATTAAGTGTTTTTGATTTAACCTATAAATCAGTTCATATGATGCAGAATAAATTAGCCCAAGAAACTCTTTTAAAACACCCTGTTGATTACATGGTAAACATTCCTTTTGACTCTTGCTACTCTTTAGAATTTTACAAAGCAAAAAAAATGATAAAACTAGGAAAACAACTTTGTTTGAAAACTTTAGAAAAGAAAAAAAACATAAAAAAAGTTATCGTATAATTACTTTGTAGCATTTAACGAATTTATCACACCTCTAAATTCTATAAGTCGTAAAACCTCTTTTAATTATTTATATTATTGTAAAAAACGAATTGTTTTTTTTAATAAAATAAATATAAAAAGAAGTCCTTTTTTTGTTTATAATAAAATACCTTTACGAAAAAGCCTAATTATGAACATGGTAATATTAATAGCTGTTTTGTTTGTTTCAGCTATTTTATGCGCTATTTTTATTCCCAATAGTAAAGTTAGCAATCATCCTAAAGATTCAGATATTCAATAATTTACTTTTCTTTTTCTTCGTTTTTTACTTTTCGGATGTCCAATACCGTTATAACTGTTACAAAACCGATGAATATAACGACAATCCAAACAAATAAACTAACACCATCAGTAATCGCGGGATTGGTTGGAAACATATTAAAATTTTACTTAAAATAAATTAATAAAAACAAATATAAAAATTTTTCTTAAAAAGAAACACTAGACAAAAGAAGATTTAAAGATGTTTTGTTATCTAACAGCAGGTGTGACCAGCGTAAACCTATATTGAAAACAGAAAGTTGTCTAAAAATATTAACATCAAAATATAATTCACCACCAAAACTAATAGGGTTGTCTTTATAATCTACACCAAACACCCTTCCATTGTTAATAAAAGACGTATAACGTATTCTTTGAATGTTTAACAGAGAACCTAAGTGAAAATGAGGATATGCAACAGGTGTCTCGTATTCAATACCCCAACTTATCAGTTTTTTGAAAGGGCCTTTTGTTTTATATCCATTTATTGAAGAAACAGAAGAAACAAACGAATACCCTTTTTGTGTTTGTTTTTCCAATCTTAGCCTAGTTCTTAAAGAGTGTGTGGTTTTTATTCCTGGAAAATCAAGATATAAATCCGATCTTATAAAATAACCAGAATAATCACTTTTTTTTGTCATGTTTTTATGTTGTAGCAAAATAGACTGACCCCAAGGGTAATACACATTTCTCTTTGTTTTTTTATGTAGTCTTGAATAATATAATATATTCGTCACATAACTTATATGATCATTATTTAAAGTTAAAGTTCCGGGGAAAAACGGGGCATACACATTTTCTAAACGTGTTAAAGAATAGTTTGACTCTAAATGAAAAGTCGTTAAATATTTAGAATTTGTATATAACAAAGGCAATTTTATGCCTGTTTTTAACTCTTTTTCATCCCACCGCACATCATAGTTTTTAGAATCGTTATTTATAACAGATTTCTTTTTTGTTTTTAAAAGTGAAATATCAAAAATTGGATACAAACCAAGATAACTTATTTTAAAAATCCCAGACCCTTCTTTGTCATCAAAATTATATTTGTACCCACCTGAAAAAACTAAATTACCCATCAAATCTTGTGAACCAACACCAAATGAAAGTTCTTCAATTCCTTTAATATCCCCACTATAACTATAAAGTCCCCAATCAACCGGTCTAATCAAATTTTTCCATTTGGAATATTTTTTTGTTGAATATTTTTTTTTTTCATAATCTAAATTCACTTTTCTTTTTGTTTCCTCATTTTTTATTATGTTGGCGTTATTTGTTTCAGAAAAAAATTTTTCATAAACATCTAAGCCATAAGAGGTATAATCGTTATAAAGAATTTTTATTTTTGAGGCATCTTCATTTCCAACACCAATTGACGCATTATAAGCACCATACATACTATTTGTGAATAAAAACTTCTTTTTAGAAGCTAAATTTAAACACACAACATTATCGACCCCACTAACAACATTATTAAAAAAAACAAAAGAACCTATTTTATTTGGAGCTCCGATGTTTTCATATGTGGAATATAAAATTTTTTCTTTTCCGTTATCAAGGTTAATCAAAACAATCTCTTTTTTTTCGTCCTGTGTTTTTAAACCTATAATTTTATTTTTTTCATCAGAAAACCTTAAATAAGAGTAATCTCCCTTTTTTAAGAGTATTGTGTTTAGGTTTTTGTTTGAGGCAATCTCTTTGAAAACTAATTTTTTAATTCCTGAGGGTAAATTTTCTAAAGCAACAAACAATAAACCATCCGGGGAAAGACTAATAGAAGAAAACATAGATTTTTTGGTTTTATATATAAATTTTTTCTTTTCTAAGTCAAATATTTTAATGTTAGAATATATTCTTTTTTGCCAACGAGGATCTTTATGATACTCTATCCAACCGAGCAAATGATTTGCATAAGAAATAAACCCCTGATCTTTAATTAACCCAGGTGTAAATATTTTTTTTTCAATCTTATTTTGATCTATTGTTGAAAAATGTTTTAAATTATTTAAACCCTTTTTAAGAACAAGGATATTGTTGTTCTTATCTCGGGTAGGATATAGGTAATCAGAGTAATGGGTTTGTTTTCTAGGGTTTAGATTGTTGTTTTTTGAAGCGTTCTTTTTATCTACAATTACAAAATTCTTAAAACTTTTTTTATATAAATTTTGTAAATTAAGACCAGTTTCTTTTTTTAAATTTCTAACAAAAGGAAAAAAAATTAAAGACTGGGAAAATGTTTTATCTAGAATTTTATTGAACACATTTTCTCCAAAATTTTCTTTTAGATATTTAACCATTATATAACCACTCTCATATTCATTAGGGGTTTTATATTTATAACTTCCCAATGTGTGTTTATAATAATTAAAAAGACCGTAAGTGTTTATATTAACCTTACTCGTTCTTACAAAACTTGGTTCACGCCCTCTACCATAGTTAGTTAATCTAGTCTCTATATCAACAGCATCTCCTTCCCAAAACCAGAAAGGTGTGGAGGCAGCACTTAAAGCCCTAAAGGTGTTTTCACCAAACAAAAAATAAACCAGTTTATTAATAGGTTTGCCTAATGCTTTTTCGGTTTGTACAAGATGTCTAAGCTCATGTATTGAAAGAAGGTTTACCCAATTATTATTGCCAATAAAAGTGTAATCTAGTGGGGGTGTGGTGATAAAAAATTCAGACCTTTTTGGCCCCCAAGCGACAAAAGCATTAGAAACACTACTTGTGTTATGTAAAATAATTGGTGTTTTTTTAACTTTAACTTTTAAATCACGCGAAACAACAGGATAGATGTTTTCTAAGAAACCTAGCGTATAATTTGCTATTGAATCCAATTCATAAGGAAAAATTATTTTAAAATTATCACTGTTTTTTTGATACCATTTTATCGACGCCGGAGCCTGTTCTTGACCTAATGAATTAAACGAAAAGTAAAGATAAAAAAAAAGTAAAACAAGCGATTTTTTTAAATAAGACATTCAAAAAGTTTTTTAATTTCTGATTTACTATTATATACATTTGGTGATATTCTTATTTTATTACCTCTAATCGAGATAGATATTTTTTTTTCTTTAAATTTTTTAAGAAGTTTATTGTCTTTTTCAACAGGTACGATACCAAATAAATGATTTGATCTGTATGATTCTTCTTCAACCCAATATTTTTTTTTGTCAATTTTTTTTATTTCTTCACCAATTAAATTTTTGCAGTAATCTTGAATATTATTAACACCCCAACGAGTAATTTGTTTTAAACCCTCTAAAAGCATAGGAATTAAAATAAAATTACTCTGTTGACCAACGTTATATTTTTTTGAAAAAACACCATATTCGTTATTATATTCTACTAATCCTGAAAAATTTTCACTTCCTTTCCTATTTATCCAATTATCTTCTATAGGGTCACCTTTATCAAAATACGGACCATAATACGCTAACCCAATTCCATATGGTCCCATTAACCACTTGTACCCTGCACATATTAAAGCGTCAGGTTTAAATTTTTTTATACTAAACGGCAAAGCTCCTATTGATTGTGTTCCGTCTATAATAAATAAAGCCCCAACTTTTTTTGTTTTTTTTCTAATAGAGAGCAAATCAAACAATGTTCCGTCAGCCCAATGAACGTGTCCTATAGCTACTACTTTTGTTTTATTATTTATTGATTTTAAAATTTTTTCATTCCATTTTTTGCCACAACCGTTTAGTGAATTGGGACGTTTTACAAAAACTACATTAATATTTTTATTGTTTGCATAAGCAAGCCAAGGGTACACATTGCTAGGAAATTGTTCATCTACAAGAATAATTTCTTCACCAGGATTTAATTTAATATTATTTACCACGTTTGCAATACCATATGATGCTGCAGGAATAATTGCAATTCTTTCATGGTTGTCACAGTCAATAATTGATGAAAAACATTTTTTTGTTAGAGTTACGTTTTGAAAAAAATCATTGGGAACAATTTGATAAGGTTTTCTTTTTTGTTTTATACCGGCTATTCCAGCTTTTTCCACCTTTTTCAACATAGGAGACATATAAGCACAATTTAAATAGGATATTTTATTGGAGAGTATGAATTTAGATTTTTGACAATTCATAGAATTATTGTTTTTAGAGTATATAAAATTAATAAAATTGAGGAGGTTTTTTATTGTGGTAGTCTGTTTCTTTTTGTATCAAATTTGCAAAAGAAAGCATTTTTCCTTCATCAAAATAATTACCAATTACAGTTATGCTCGTAGGTGTGTTATTTGAATTAAAACCGTTTGGTATAGACAAAGCAGGATGTCCTGTAAGGTTGGTTATTAGAAGTTGCTTACCTCCAAAAGTAGGAGAAATAATTACATCAAAACCTTTAAAAAGCGAGACAACATCCTTAATAAGAACAGAACGGTGTCTGTTTGCTTGAATGTATTCTACAGCAGGAATAAAACGAGACTGTCGTAACGAATTTGCTCTTGATTTTTGGTTTTGTTGTACCATTAAAGAATCTTTTCTTTCTAAAATCAATTCATCAAAAAAAGCACCAGCTTCTGCGCGAAGTATTATATCAAAAACATCATAAGGAGCATTTTTTGGTAGTGATAAAGGGATAAGTTTACCCCCAAGATTCTTAATTAAATTCAAGGTTTTTTTATTATTTACCCCCCCTTCTGTTGTGTCACTATCGAATAAATTTTTAAAATAACCTATTCGATATTTCTTCAAACCATTAATATCATTAAAAACTAAAGGTGCGTTTTGAATTGTTTGGTCAAAACCATCCACGCCCTTAATAGATTTTAAAACTAAAGCACAATCTTTTGCTGATCTGCAAATTGGTCCTATTTTATCCATACTCCAAGACAAGGACATAAAACCATAACGGCTCACTAAACCATATGTGGGCCTAAGACCAGTTGTTCCACACCTTGTTGAAGGAGAAACAATAGAACCTAAAGTTTCTGTTCCGATAGAAAAACCAACAAGTCCCGCGGCTGTTGCAGAAGCTGACCCCGCTGAGGATCCGCTTGAACCCATGCTTAGATCCCAAGGGTTTTTTGTTTTTCCCCCATACCAAACATCACCCCTAGCTAATGCGCCAGAAGCAAGTTTTGCTAACATTACAGCACCAGCTTCTTCTAGTTTTTTTATTACTGTCGCTTTCTTGTTTATAAATTGGTTTTTATAAGGTTCAGCGCCCCAGGTTGTGGGAAAATTAGGATGTGCAGCCAAATCTTTAATTCCATATGGAATACCATGAAGAGCCCCACGATATACGCCTCTCATCAACTCTTCATCTGCTTTTTTTGCCTGTTTTATCGCCAAATCCTCTGTGAGTGTAATTACAGCCTGAAGGTTTTTGTTATATTTTTTTATTCTTTTTAAATATATTTTGGTTAATTCTTCAGAAGTTAAAACTCCTTCTTTTATTAAATAAGCCAATTGATAAACAGACAAATAAGCGATATCCTTTTCTTTTTTGGGTAATTCTATTTTTTCTAAAGTGATTACAGTCTCAGCTTCTAGTTGTATCGAAGGTTGTTGTTTTATTTCGAAACTAGTTGCTGGTTCAATAAATATATCAAGAGTCGTCGCTCTCATTTTATTATATGATTCAAGGTTTCTATTTAAATAAGGATTAAGGGTATCAATTTCGTGTTTATTGAAATTGATACCTAAAATTTTTTGAGCCGAAAAAATATCTTTACTGTTAAATAAAGAAGTTTCTACAACATAACGAAAAGAAAAAAAAAGAAAAACAGCAGTTAAAACGAAAAGAAAATTTTTTTTGTTAAACATATAATGTTACTTAAGTTTTTTAATTTACAAAGAACAAATTTAATTATTCAAAAAACTTTTAATTAAAAAACTTAAGTGGTTTCTGAACGTAACAAACTTTTTTTATTTGACGCAATGGCATTAATTTATAGAGCCCATTTTGCTTTTAGCAAAAACCCCCGCATCAACTCCAAAGGCCTTAACACAAGTGCTATATTTGGTTTTACAAACACTCTTTTAGAAGTTTTAAAAAAAGAAAAACCTACCCACGCTGCTGTGGCGTTTGACACAAGAGTTAAAACTTTTAGAAGTGATATTTTCAGTGAATACAAAGCAAACAGAGAAAAACAACCAGAAGACATACAAATTGCTATTCCTTATATAAAACAAATTATTTCTGCTTTTAATATTCCTGTTTTAGAAAAGGATGGATACGAAGCTGATGACATCATAGGCACAATAGCAAAGCGTTTTTCAAATAAAAACACCGATGTGTATATGATGACACCCGACAAAGATTTTTCTCAATTAGTGGGAGATGGTATTTATTTATATAAACCAGCTTTCATGGGGAGGGGAGTTGATATTCTGGGTAAAAAAGAAGTTCTAAAAAAATTTCAAATAAAAGAAATAAAACAAGTTATTGATTTTCTAGGACTTCAAGGAGATAGTGTTGACAACATTCCTGGCGTTCCGGGGGTTGGTCCCAAAACAGCAACAAAACTATTAAAAGAGTATGATTCTCTTGAAAATATAATTAATAACTCAGAAAAAATCAAAGGATCTGTAGGTGAAAAGATCAGTCAATTTTCAGATCAAGCGATCCTTTCAAAAAAACTTGCAACAATAAAAACAGATGTTTCAATTTCTATTGAGAAAAACGATCTATATGTAACCAAACCAAATCTTGAATTAATCAATCCTTTGTTTGATAAATTAGAATTTAGGGTTTTAAAAAACAGACTATTTACTCAGACAAATCCACCCCAAGAACAACCAAAAGAAAGACAGTTAGATATTTTTGAGAACTCTCAAATTACAAAAAAAAACTATATTATACTTGACAAAAACAGTGTTTTAGATAAATTTTTAGTTGAGTCAAAGAACAAAAAAGAAATTTGTTTTGATACCGAAACCACAGGATTAAAAACAACAGAAGCAGAGCTTGTCGGTATTGCATTTTCTTTTGAGAAAAAGAATGCTTATTATTTACCCATATCCAAAAATCAAAAAACAGCAAAAGAGAGTGTTTCTAAAATAAAACCACTTTTAGAAAACAAAAACACAACAATTATTGGTCACAATCTAAAATTTGACATACAAATTATGAAAAAGTATAATGTCAACATTTCCAATAACACATTTGATACCATGCTGGCACATTATTTATTAGACCCAGAAACAAGCCATCGGCTAGATGTTGTATCGGAGAACATTCTTGGGCATAAAATGATTCCTATTGAAAATTTAATTGGAAAAAAAGGTATAAATCAAAAAAACATGAGAGAGGTATCGTTAGATGTTTTGGCTGAATATGCATGTGAAGATGCTGATGTGACTTTTCGTTTAAAACAAATTTTTAGTAAATCAATTAAAGAGAACAAACTAAATAAACTTTTATATGAGGTTGAACAACCGCTAAGCTTTGTGTTGGCTGACATGGAATTAGAGGGTGTAAATATTGATAATCAAAAACTACACGAAATGTCTATTCAGTTAGACAAACTAGCTTTGTCTACTGAAAAAGAAATTTTCAAAATCTCAAAAGAAGAATTTAACATATCATCTCCTAAGCAACTTGGAATAATTTTGTTTGAAAAATTAAAAATTGATGAAACCCCTAAAAAAACAAAAACCGGGCAATACGCAACAGGAGAAGATGTTTTGTTGAAACTTTCAACAAAACATCAAATTGTAGAAAGAATTTTGGAGTATAGAGAGTATAAAAAACTTAAATCAACATATGTTGATGCTTTACCACATCTTATGAATAAAAAAGACCAAAGGGTTCACACAAACTACGGGCAAGCGGTAACCTCAACAGGTAGGTTAAGTTCTAATAACCCAAACCTACAAAATATTCCTATTAAAACTAAAATAGGCAGAGAAATAAGAGCTGCTTTTATACCTAAATCAAAAAACCATTTGATTTTATCTGCAGATTATTCACAGGTAGAATTAAGAATAATGGCCGCGTTTAGTGGAGATAAAGAAATGATTAATGCTTTTATCAGTAATCAAGATATTCACGCAACCACCGCTTCTAAGGTTTTCAAGGTTCCTTTATCTGAAGTTGAACCTCAAATGAGAAGAAAAGCTAAAGAGGTTAATTTTGGTATTATTTATGGTATTTCTCCATTTGGTCTCTCTCAAAACCTTTCTATCTCTAGAGTTGAAGCTGTTGAAATAATTGAATCTTATTTTTCCGAATTTCCATCTGTAAAAATTTATATGAATCAAATAATCAACGAAGCTAGAGAAAAAGAATACGTCCAAACGATTTTAGGTAGGAGACGATTTTTAAGAGACATAAACTCAAGAAATCAAACATTACGGGGTTACGCTGAAAGAAATGCAATAAACACACCTATTCAAGGTAGTGCTGCTGATATAATAAAGCTTGCTATGATAAATATTTATGATTGGATGAAGGATGAAAAAGTAGAATCAAAAATGATTATGCAGGTTCATGATGAGTTGGTGTTTGATATTCAAACAAAAGAAAAAGAATTAATGGAGAATAAAATTAAGGAGATAATGGAAAATGTTATAAGTTTAAAGGTTCCTTTGGTTGTAAGTGTTGGGTGTGGCAAAAACTGGTTAAAAGCACATTAAAAAATGGTAATAAAAAAAGAAGACATAATAAAAGCACAAATTAGGATAAAAGATGTAATTCACAAGACACCTATTTTAACAAATCAATCACTTGATAAGATATCTGATGCAACCCTTTTTTTTAAATGTGAAAATTTTCAAAAAATTGGAGCTTTCAAAATGAGAGGAGCTTCTAATGTTGTTTTTAGCACAACAAAAAAAAAACAACAAAACGGATTCATAACACACTCTTCTGGAAATCACGCACAAGCAGTTGCTTTAGCTTCAAAATTAGCGGGTGTAAGATCATATATCGTGATGCCAAAAAACGTTTCCGAGGTAAAGAAAAATGCCGTAGTATCCTATGGCGCCAAAATATATTATTGTGAAAATAATGAAAAAGCAAGAGAAGAGATGTGTAAAGATATTATAAAAAAAACCGGTGCCTTATTTATACATCCTTACAATGATTACGGAGTGATTATAGGACAAAGCACTTGTTTTAAAGAAGTGTGTGATGATGGATATAAGCTGGATTATATTATAACTCCAGTTGGGGGAGGTGGGTTAGCGTCAGGAACGGCAATTTCCGCTAAGTATTTTTCCCCTATGACAAAAATTATTTTAGCCGAACCCCAAAACGCAGACGATGCTTATCAATCTTTTATAAAAAAGAAAATTATACCTGTTACCTCTCCAAATACTATAGCTGATGGCTTAAGGACTTCTTTGGGAGATAAGACTTTTAATATAATAATTAATCATGTTCAAAAAATTATTACAGTTTCAGAGAAAGAAATTATATCTGCAATGAGGTTGATATGGGAAAGGATGAAAATAATTTGTGAGCCATCATGCTCCGTTTCTTTGGCAGCGGTTTTAAAAGAAAAAAAAACATTCTTAAATAAAAAAGTTGGAATTATTTTGACCGGAGGTAATGTGGATGTAACAAAATTACCCTTTTAATTTTTTCTTTTGAATTTATCAAAATTTGTCCTTATTTCTAATCTTGGAAAATTATTATCAGACATGTCTGTATCAGCAGTTTCGAGATAAGGATCCAATTTTATATTAATAACTTTTTTTTCTTTTACAAAAACTTTAGAGACCTCGTTTTCATTTAATTTCCAAATTTCAGCCGGAATCCTATCTATCTCTTTACTTTTATCTTCAAACGTCCATTCAATAATTAAAGGGGTTACCAATCCTCCTGCGTTTTTAAATGTTACTTCGTAAAAGTTTTTATCTCGATTTTCTTCTTTTACTTGTTGATCATTAATAATGTTTCTAAACTCACCATAAAGTCGTGCGTCTGTTTCTTTAAAATTAAAATACAAAGGGTTTTTAGTAAAAGTATAAGGAACACGGTCAACAGCTGGTCTTCTCTCTTCCCTATCCAACACCTCCTCTTCATTAAATTCTTTTTTGTTATCAAAACTTTCTTGAGGCTTTCTCATTTTAAACCACCGTACTTTTTCTACAGCAATATCTACATGGTCTGTAGTATAAAACCAACCTTTCCAAAACCAATCTAAGTCTATGGATGATGCGTCTTCCATGGTTCTAAAAAAATCTGCAGGATCCGGGTGTTTAAATGCCCATCTTTTCGCATATTCTTTAAAAGCATAATCGAATAATTCTGGTCCCATAATTGTTTCTCTTAAAATACTTAAAGCAGCCGCAGGTTTAGCATATGCGTTAGGGCCAAATTGTAAAATTTGTTCAGAATTTGTCATAATAGGTCTAATACCTTCTTTATCACCCCGCATATAATTAACAATACTTTGAGCCGTCCCCCGTCTTAATGGTCCATCACTGTAGTATTCTCTTTGTGTTAAAGATTGAACAAACGTATTTAACCCCTCATCCATCCATGTCCACTGCCTTTCGTCAGAATTAATGATCATAGGAAAAAAATTATGACCTACCTCATGAATAATCACACTAATCATTCTCCATTTTGTTGCCTCACTATATTTTCCGTTTTCATTAGGTCTACCAAAATTAAAACATATCATAGGGTATTCCATCCCAATATTAGCCGCGTGTACAGAAATAGCAACTGGATACGGATAATTAATCGTATGTTGAGAATAAGTCTTTAAAGTGTTAGCTACAGCTATTGTAGATTCCTTTTCCCAAAGCGGATTACCTTCTTTAGAATAATAAGACATTGCTAGGGGTTTATAATTTCCAAGATCAACAGTCATCGCATCCCATATATACTTTCTCGATGCCGCAAAAGCAACATCTCTTACTTGTTCAGATCTATAAACCCATGTTTTTGTTTTTTTCCTTTCTGGATTTTTTTCCTTAAATATTGCTTCTTCTTGAGAAGTGATAACTACAGGTTTATCATAAGTTTTTTTTGCAACATTATATTTATCTAGTTCCTTTTTTGTTAATACTTTTTCGGAATTTTCTAAAACTCCCGTAGCACCAACAATAAAATCAGAAGGAACTGTAATCTCAAGCTCAAAATCACCAAAAGTCAAAGTAAATTCTCCTCTACCTAAAAACTGTTTATTTTGCCAACCTTCTTTATCATCATAGACCACCATTCTAGGATAAAACTGTGCTATAGTGTAACTATAATTTTTATCTACAGGGAAATATTCATAACCAGATCTTCCTCCAACGTTCATTCTATCGTTAATATTATATGACCAATCAATATTAAAAATGAAAGAAGTTCCGCTTTTTAATTCAGATTTTAAATCAATCCTCATCATAGTTTTAATTATATTATATTTTAAAGGATTGTTAGTGTTATCTGTAACAGAACTAATTTTAAAACCCCCTTCAAAAGAATCCCCTTTTATATTTGAATAATTATTAGTTAAAGATTGTAGCTTTTTGCTGTTGATGGCATAATCCATTTTAGTAGGTGTAACAAGAGGTGTTTCAGAATCTTTTGACCTAACGTTTTGATCTAATTGTAGCCATAAATAAGATAAATTATCTGGAGAATTATTATAATAAGTAATTTGTTCTGATCCCGTGATACTTTGATTTTCATCGTTAAGTGAAATTCTGATATGATAATCAGCTTTTTGTTGCCAATAATCTTTCCCAGGAGCTCCTGAAGCGGTTCTATAGTTATTTGGGGTAGGAAGAGTTGTGCCTAATTGTTCAAATTTTTCTTCCCACTTACCCTGACCAAAAAGATCTATACTAATAAACAGGATTAAAAAAAAATGTAATTTTTTCATCTAATTTTTATTTTCACCAAAACTTAGCATTGTTTATTAACAGTAAAGATATCCCTAAAATAACTGATGACACAAACATAACCCATTCACTTTTTTTCTGGAAAAATAATCCAGAAAACCAATGTGAAACAAAAACAAAAACACTTATAATAATTATTTGGCCAACCTCTAACCCAATATTAAAACTAAATAGTTGTAATAGTATAGATCCTTTTCCTAGCAATGCCTTTAAATAACTTGAAAAGCCCAAACCATGAATAAGACCAAAAAAAAGTGCCAACAAATAGTTCCTATTAAAAGTTTTAGCATTAGAAAACGAATTTCTTTTAATAATATTAGAAGTACAAGTTATTGCGATAGTTATAGGGATTGCAAATTCAACCAGCTTTTGATTGTACGTTATAAACTCTAAAGTAGATAGTATAAGAGTAATAGAGTGTCCTATAGTAAAAGCGGTAATTAGAACAATTAGTTTTTTAATCATTCTAAGATCATAAATTGTAGCTAAAGCTAAAACAAATAAAATATGATCTAAAGCCTGTATATTTACTATGTGTTTATATCCTATAAAAAACCATATCTTGAATTCTTCCATTTAAAAAGATAATTTTAACAAGAATAGTGAATTTTTAAAATATATAAAATTTTGGTTTATAATCTTATACTATTTTTATTCTTACTTTCTCACCCGTTTTATGTGAGTATTATGGAGGTGGCTTTTGATTCCAAAGAACAATCAGTTGAAATTTCAAAACGAATTTTTTTTGATGATTTAGAGGAAGCTTTAATTTTATTTACAAACAATAATGAAATTGATATTTTAAAATATAATTCAGATTCTCTAAGATTAATTTTATCAAAATATTTTTCTAAACACATTTTTTTTTCAATAAATAATCAGATAAAAAGATTTAATTATCTTGGTCAGGAATATATAGATGGTGTTTTTTATTGTTATCTTGAAATTCCTAAAATCAAAAAAATCAAAAACTTCAAAATAAAAGACAACCTTTTATTAGATGTATATGAAGGCCAAGAAAATATTGTTTATCTTAATATTAATAATAAAAAAAGCACCTTTCGATTGAAAAAATTTAATAATGAAAAACAAATTTCATACTAAAACCCCATATATTAAAACATTGTTTATTGCTTTCCTTTTATTTCATGTTTCAATCCCACTTATTTCTCAAAGAAATTTTGAAAGCTTCACTCATAACATGGACTTACAAAGAGGATACTTTAATTATTATTGGGATAGTAATTCTGGAAAAATATACCTTGAAATACAAAATTTAGATCAAGAGTTTTTGTACATTAATTATTTGTCAGCAGGCGTTGGTTCTAATGACGTTGGTTTAGATAGGGGTCAAATTGGAGATACTAGAATTGTTTATTTTACTAGGATAGGTCCCAAAATTCTGATGGTACAACCAAATTATAAATTTAGGGCTAAGACCGATAATAGAGAAGAACAAAAAGCAGTAGAAGACGCATTTGCAAAATCTATTCTTTGGGGTTTTGTTGTTTTAAAAGAAGAAAAACAAAGTGTTTTAGTAGACGCAACAGAATTTTTACTCAGAGACTCCCATGGCGTTATACCAAGATTAAAAAGACAAAATCAAGGAAATTATAATATTGATAAATCTAGAACTTCAGTTTATTTACCTATAACAAAGAATTTTCCCAAAAACACAGAATTTGAATCTCAACTAACTTTTAAAGGTTTCTCTTCTGGTTCTTGGATTAGATCAGTTACCCCATCACCCGAAGCTTTTACTATAAGAACACATCATTCTTTTGTAGAACTTCCAGATGATGATTATAAACCCAGAGAATTTGATCCCAGGGCAGGTTATGGTGCATTAACCTATTTTGATTACAGTACTCCAATAAATCAATCGATAGAAAAAAAATTAATTCGAAGACATAGATTGGAAAAAAAATATCCAAATCAAGAATTTAGTGAAGCTAAAGAACCAATTATATATTACGTAGATAGAGGAACCCCAGAACCTGTGAGGTCAGCTCTAATTGACGGAGCCTCTTGGTGGAATGAAGCATACGAAGCAGCAGGATTTAAAAATGCATTTCAAGTTAAAATCATGCCAGAAGGAGTGGACATGTTAGATGTTAGGTATAATGTAATTCAGTGGGTTCACCGATCCACTAGGGGCTGGTCATACGGCTCATCTGTCATTGATCCAAGAACTGGAGAAATAATAAAAGGCCACGTAACATTAGGTTCTCTTAGAGTAAGACAAGACTATTTAATAGCAGAAGGTTTATTAAGGCCATATGAGAACTCAATTTTAGAGAATGAGATGGAAAAAATGTCAATTAACAGATTAAAACAATTATCTGCTCATGAAGTAGGTCATACATTAGGTCTTTCTCATAACTATATCGCCAGTGCAAGAAATAGAAAATCAGTTATGGACTACCCTTATCCTTTGATTAAATTAAAGGATGATAAGATTGATTTATCAGACGCGTATGATAATAATATAGGAGAATGGGATAAATTAGCAATTAATTGGGGGTATCGACAATTTGATACAAACGATGAATCAAATGAGTTAGAAAAAATTCTTCAAGAGGGGTATAAGAATAATATTTTTTTTATAACAGATCAAGATTCTAGACCACAAAGCAGTGCTCACCCACGTTCCCATCTTTGGGACAATGGTTATAGTGCCGTTAAGGAACTTGATAGAATGTTAAAACTCAGAAGACATATTTTAGATAATTTCTCAACTAATTCAATTAAAACAGGCGAACCAATGGCAAAAATTGAAGAAGTTTTAGTTCCTATGTATTTATTACACAGATTTCAAATTGAAGCCGCTTCAAAAGTTATCGGTGGTCTTGAATATAATTATGCAATGAAAGGTGACGGACAACTAGTGGAAAAAATGTTAAGTTTTGATGAACAAAACGCTGCTTTAGAGTCTTTATTTAAAACAATAGAACCAGAAAACTTATTGTTACCTGAAACTCTTCTTCAGCTTATCCCCCCAAGAGCATTTGGGTATCCTAGGACGAGAGAAACTTTTCAATCAAGAACAGGTCTAACGTTTGATTATTTATCAGCCTCAGAAACAGTGGTAGACATGACTTTAAGTATGTTGTTAAATTATGAAAGAGCTTCTAGGTTAATTGTTTATGCTGGAAGAGGTAATATTTTTTCTTTCAACCATGTTATATCTAGTTTAATTAATAAAACAATATTTAAATCACAAAAAAACCTTTCAAGAATGGGGGCGGAAATCCAACGTATGGTAAACTATAAGGTTTTAAATCATTTGTTTTTTTTGGCTGGCAATAAAGACACACACGAACAAGTGAACGCTATAGTTAATAATGTTCTGTCTTCCGCAATACCAACCAAATTGAATTCATTAAAGGAGGATAATAATAAAAAAAACGTATCTATAAAAAAACTTAACAATTTTTCAGAAGAAACTTTACACAACAACTATTTATTACAAAAAATCAAACAATTTTATAAAGGGGATATAAAGATAGTTATTCCAAATAAATTGACTTCCCCTGACGGTTCTCCTATTGGCATGGATTTATTTTATTGCGGAAGTCTTTTATAGTTTTTCATAATGTAACGCTGCTCCAGTTCCATCTATAACTACTTCTTTTGTTTCTTTGTCAATAACTTGAGTTTTAAAAATACCAATATGTTTTTTTTTTAAAATTCTTGTTAATTCAATATAGACTATATATTTAGTGTCTGGAAAGACAGGTTTTTTAAAGTTATAATTTTGACTAACATGAATAGTGCCTTCTCCAGGAAATTTCGTTCCCATTATTTTAGCCATTGATGTCACAGAAAACAAACCATGAACAATTGGTTTTTTGAACCTTGTTTTTAAGGCATAATTTTTATTTGTATGTAAAGGGTTTTTGTCTCCAGTTAATTCAGCAAACTGGTTAACTTGTGTTTGTGATATAATAAATTCTTCTGTTTGACTATCGCCGATTTTTAATTTCATCTCATTTATTATTAAGCTGTAACACATCAATTTTATTAATTGCCATCTGAGCCGGTTTCAAAGAAGCAATTAAAGTAATGACAAATACCAAAACCACTATCATAATCACGTCTCCCAGAAGAATTTTTACAGGATAGTTTTCAACTACAGCTGTATTCATACCTAAAGAAACTAAACCAAACTGATCTTGCAAAAAACATATTAATACACCAAAAAATGTTCCAAATATCACACCTAAAAAAGAAATTATAACACCCTCAAAAACAAATATTTTTTTTATATAATTTTCATTGACACCTAAAGATAACAAAATTGTTAGGTCTCTTTTTTTATCAATTGCAAGCATGCTAAGCAAAAAAAATATATTAAAGGATGATATTATAAGAATAAAACTAAATATAAGAAAAACCATAAGTTTTTCTGTTTTTAGAATTTTATATAGTCCAGCGTGTTGTTCCTCGATAGTTAATATAGAATACCGATCACCCATTAGATTTTCAAGCTCTTTCTTAATTTTTTTTGTACTTTTATTTGAATTTAATTTTAATTCATAAGCAGTTATTTTATTTTTTTTGTCAAATAATTTTTCTGTGAAATTTAGTGAAGAAATAATATAATTATTATCAACATTTTGCTCTATTGCAAAAACACCAGATGGTCTAACCCTAAGCTTATTAAAAGGTTTTGTATTAATCACACCTGGAGTAAACGAAAAATTTGGAGAAATAGAAAAAAGATCCAAATTATTAAAGTTATTATTAAGATTCAACGATAGTTTATATTTAATTCCTCTTCCAACCACAACATACTCCTGTTCATTATCTGATAGTATAAAAGAACCTTCCACTATATTATTTTGTAATCTATTTTGTAGATAAAAAGAAGAATCCACACCCTTTATATATAGAGCTAGTTCTGAATTATTATAGCTTGCTAAAACCTTATCTTCTATCACTCTACTTATCACCTCTATACCTTTTACCTTTTCAATCTTTAACATTAGATTGCGTGAATTGTCAAAATATTTGGATTGATTTGAAATGATTTTTATTTCTGGATCAAACTTACCATATAAAGACTTTAATAAATTCTCTAATCCATTGAAAACAGATAAAACTATAATTAGAGAAGATGTTCCAACCACAACACCAATAAAGGCAGTTATACTAAGTAGATTTATAAAAGATTTCTTCTTTTTAGAAAAAAAATATTTTTTTGCTATAAAAAACGAAAAATTCATTCTTTGCTTATCTTGGGTATGTCTAATTTAGTAATTAATTGATCTATTTTGTAAGCCGAATGTTCTGAAGTATCAAGAATAAATTTTATTTCGGGTATCTTTCTTGCCTGATTTCTAATTTTATTTCCTAGAAAATATCTAAATTTTCCTTTATTTTTTTTTATAGCCTCAAAACAAATGTTTTGTGTTTTTTCATTTAAAAAACTCAAATAAACTTTAGCTAGACTCAAGTTAGAGGTTACCTCTACACCCATAATGGTAACAAAATTATCTTTTATTATGTTTTTACCCTCAAGTGTTAAAAATTCATTTAATACACTGTGAATCAAACTTTCATATTTCTGCATTCTTTTTTTTTCCATCTATTTTAGATTGATTTTCTTCACTCTTTTTAAATGTCTTCCCCCTTCAAAATTATTATCAAAATATTTATCTAACATTCGGATTACTAAGTCAAAACTGATAAATCTAGCTGGGAAACAAAGAATATTTGCATTATTATGCGTTTTTGCTAAAGAGGCAATATCTTCATTCCAACAAATTGCAGCCCTAATATTATTATGTTTATTTGCAGACATAGCAGCACCATTAGCACTACCGCAGACTAAAATCCCACAATCAACAGCTTTCTTTTTTACAGCATTGGCTACTAAATGTGAAAAATCTGGATAATCTGTTGGTTTATCATTATCAGGGCCACAGTCCATTATAGAGTGATTTTTTTTTCTTAAATAATTTTTGATTTTTTCTTTATATTCAAACCCAGCATGATCGCCCCCTACAGCAATTTTCATTTTATTTGTTTTTTCTTTACCCTACCAGAAATGTATATACTTATTTCGTATAATCCAATTAAAGGGAAGGCCATTACAACTTGACTAAAAGGATCTGGGGGAGTCAGCATTGCTCCAAAAATCAATATTATAACTATGGCATGTTTTCTATAGTTTTTTAAAATTTCTTTATTAACAACACCTGCTTTTGTCAAAAAATAAATTACCATAGGCAGCTGAAAAAGTATTCCGGAAGCTAATACTAAAGTTGATACTGTAGAAACATATGATATTATATCAAATTCATTTAAAATAGAAGGATCTATCTGGTAATTAGCCAGAAAATTTACTGATATGGGGGTTAAAATAAAATACCCAAACAATATACCTATGAAGAACAAAAACGAAACATAAAAAGTTGCTCCTTTTGCCGCTTTTTTTTCATTTGCATATAATCCGGGAGAAATAAACCTCCAGAACTCCCAAAACGCATAAGGAAATGCACAAATTATACCCACAACAAAAGAAGAAGATATATGCATCATAAATTGACCAGCCATTTGTCTGCTTTGAATAATAAAAGGTAGTTTTTCTATGCAAAAAACTTTTATATTAACTAATTGACCAATTTTGCATAAAGCATCATATGTCCAAAAGTCACTTTTTGAAGGCCCTAAAATAATAACTCCAAACAAAATGCTTTTTGAAAAAAAAGCAATTATCGAAAAAAAAATTATAGCAATTAAAGAACGAATAATATGCCATCTTAGTTCTTCTAGATGATCTAAAAAAGACATCTCTTTATGATTTTTCATGTGTAAAGAGGAAAGTTTTTTACCCACAAATTCACCTCTTTTTTCGTTTGCTCTATTATCTTTTCATCCTCTATATTTGTAAGAACCAAATCTATAAAATCAACTACTTTTTTCATATCTTTTTCTTTCATCCCCCGTGTGGTAATAGCGGCTGTTCCTATTCTCATACCAGAAGTAATAAAAGGAGATTGATCATCAAACGGCACCATGTTTTTATTAATTGTAATGCCAGCTTTTACCAACGTGTTTTCAGCTGTTTTACCGGTTATATTTTTGTTTCTCAAATCTATTAACATTAGATGGTTATCTGTACCATTAGAAATAATATTGTAATCTTTTTCTTCAAAATATCTTGCCATAGTGTTAGCGTTTTTTTTAACCTGTAAAACATATTGCATATAATCTTCAGATAAAGCCTCACCAAAGGCAACTGCTTTTGCAGCAATAATATGTTCTAAAGGGCCACCTTGTGTTCCAGGAAAAACAGCAGAATCTAATAGGGTAGATAATTTTTTAATTTTACCTTTGGGTGTTTTTATACCAAAGGGATTTTCATAATCATCTCTCATCATAATAATACCCCCACGTGGACCTCTTAATGTTTTATGTGTCGTTGATGTAACAATATGACAATAATCAAGAGGATCATTTAAAAGCCCCCTAGCAATTAATCCTGCAGGATGCGCTATATCTGCCAAAACAAAAGCACCTACAGTATTTGCAATTTCTCTTATAATTTTATAATTCCAATCTCTACTATAAGAAGAAGCCCCACAAATAATTAATTTAGGCTGTTCTTTTTTTGTAATATCTTCTAGTTGATTATAACTTATCAGTCCGCTTTTTTTTTCTACTCCGTAAAAAGAAGGGGAATATAGCTTTCCTGAAAAATTTACAGGTGAACCGTGCGTTAAATGTCCTCCATGGGATAAATCAAAACCCAAAATTTTATCTCCAGGATTTAAAACAGCTAACATTACTGCGGCATTTGCTTGTGCTCCTGAATGAGGTTGAACGTTAACCCAGTTTGCGTTAAATAAATTTTTAAGTCTATCTCTAGCTATATTTTCTATCTCATCAACAACCTCACAACCACCATAATATCTTTTACCAGGAAGTCCTTCAGCATACTTATTTGTTAAAACACTTCCTGCCGCATCCATTACATCAGAAGAAGCAAAGTTTTCTGAAGCAATTAACTCAATACCTTCTTGTTGTCTTATTTTTTCTTCTTCAATAAATTTAAATACTTGATTGTCTTTTGGCACAGCTTTTTGTTCAAATTAAAAATAGTAGGATAAGAGATTAATCCTTACCTTTGTTTTTTAATTCATAAAAGTAATGAACATTGAAGAATTACGTAACAAAATAGATAAAATTGATAACAAAATTTTATCTATTTTAAATAAAAGAATGGGACTAGTTCATGATGTTGGATTGATAAAGAAAAAAAACCAAGAACCAATTTATCGTCCTGAAAGAGAAAAAGAAATAATCTCTAAATTAAAACAAGCATCAAAAGGAAAAATGGATAAAGATGCAATTACAGCAATTTTTCAAGAAATATTTGCTGTGTCGAGGAACTTAGAATCTCGAGAACTAATATCTTATTTAGGTCCGGAAGGCAGCTTTACTCACCAGGCTGCTGAAAGTAATTTTGGCTCATTCAGTTCTTATATCCCAGTGAATTCTATTAAAGCCGTATTTGAATCATTAGAAACAAAAAAAACAAAATTCGGTGTTATTCCATTAGAAAATAACCAAGAGGGGATAGTTCAAGAAACCATAGATTTGTTAGGCTCTAGCGACTTAAGTATAGTTGCTGAAATGGTTATGTCTATAAGTTTTACTTTTGCAACTAAGTCAAAAAATATTAAAGAAATAACCAAAATTTATTCTAAGGATATTGCCTTCAGGCAGTGCAAAGATTTTATCGAAGAATATTTTGATGAATCTATTCAATTGGTTCCTGTAGGAAGTACTAGTAGAGCTGTTTCTATTGCAAAGAAAACCAAAAACGCAGGAGCAATATGTTCAAGAATAGCTGCTGTTGAAAAAGGTCTTCCTATTCTTTTTAAAAACGTCGAAGATTCTTCTGATAATCACACTAGATTTATAGTATTATCTAATAATCACTCTAATAAAAAATCTGGAAATGATAAAACTTCCATTTTAGTTCAACTACCTGAAGGGCACGGGGTATTAGCCAATTTTTTACAAGAATTCAATCACGTAAAAATAAATTTAACGAAACTAGAAAGCAGGCCAGCCAAACAAGGGACGCAATTTAAATATGTTTTTTATGTCGATTTTGATGGACATTATTTAGATAACAGCTTCCAGATAATTTTGAAAAGATACGAAGAAAATATCAAAATTTTAGGCAGTTATGTAAGGGTAATTTAATCCCCTTGTCCTATCGTATAATTTTCCCATTTTGAAATAACTGCTTTTAAATCATCGGGAAATTCAGATTCAAAGAACATCTTTTTTTTAGTTTTTGGATGTACAAAGCCAAGAGATTTTGCATGGAGGGCTTGCCTTGGAATTAATTTAAAACAATTTTCAATAAATTTTTTATATTTATTGAATAAGGTTCCTTTGATAATTTTGTTTCCACCATATAAGGCATCGTTAAATATAGGATTTCCTAGATGTTTCATATGTGCTCTAATTTGATGTGTTCTCCCTGTTTCTAAACGACATTCAATTAGACTGACATAAGTAAAAGATTTGATCACTTTGTAATATGTAATTGCCTTTCTTCCAAAATCACTGTTTGGAAAAGAATCTACCACTCTTCTGTCTTTAAATGACCTGCCTAAGTTTACATCTATTTTCCCACTTTTTTCTTTTAATTCTCCCCAAACTAAAGCTATATATGAACGTTCAATTGTATGATCAAAAAATTGTTTAGCTAGAGAAAGCATTGATTTGTCAGTTTTAGCAATCACTAATAAACCCGACGTATCTTTATCAATTCTATGCACTAAACCAGGGCGGCCTATATTATTGGGCATTTCAGGAAGATTATTAAAATGAAATACCAATGCATTCACTAATGTTCCAGACCAGTTTTGATAAGCGGGGTGGACAACCATTCCAGCAGGTTTATTAACTACAAGACACTCCTTGTCTTCATATTGTATATCCAGCTTTATATCCTCTGGTATAATCTTATTATCTTTTGGAGGATTGGGAAAAGATATTATTATTTTGTCTTGAGGCTTAACTTTATAACTTTGTTTAATTGAAATATCATTTACTTTAACGAATCCATTTTTTATTCCATCTTGAATTTTTTTCCTACTTACTCCTGGAAGCTTATCAATTAGGTATTTATCTATCCTTAATAAGGATTGATTTTGGTCCACTTTAATATTATAGTGCTCATATAGGTCAAAAGATTCTTTAATATTAATTTCTGTTTTTTTCATTATTTTTTCTAAAAAAACAATTGTATTTACTTTATTTCTAATATTTATCTATTTTTTTGGTAAAATAGCCTTATAATTTTGTCAAACAAATCAGATTGTCATTTGTGATATATTTTTTAACTTATAAAGGAATTTTAATTTAATGAATTATCAAAACGAACACAAAAATATTCCAGGCAATCCATCAGCTGTAAAATCAAGTTCTTACAAACTCAATGACAGAGTAAAAAACTCTAGCTTAAAGTTATTAACAGAAGATGATTGGAGTTTTTGGATAACCAATGGGTATGTAATAATCAAAAAAGCCATACCAAAAACTCAAGCTCTAGCAACAGCAAAATTTTTATGGGAATTTGAAGACAAAGACCCAAATAATCCAGAAACATGGTACTTAAAACCACGGGCCAAAATGCAAATGAAAGAACTTATTGGAACAGGAATGATTGAAGTTTATAATCACCAAACTCTATGGAATAACAGACAAGAGAAAAAAATTTATAATGCGTTTTCAGACATATGGGGAACAAAAAAACTTTGGGTTAGCATAGATAGAGCTAATCTTAACTTCCCTTTAAATAAATATCAAGAAAATAAAGGCTTTATACATTGGGATTATGATCCAGAAACCAAACCTATAAATGTTCAAGGGGTTTTAGCATTATCAGATCAAACCGATAAAAATATGGGAGGCTTTCAATGTGTTCCTAAACTTTATCGTGAATATGATTCTTGGAAATTATCTCAACCTAAAGATCGAAACAGATTCCAACCTGATATATCAGACCTTAAAAATGAAATTGTAAAAGTACCTCTCCTAGTGGGCGATCTTTTGATTTTTAACAGCTTACTTCCGCATGGTATTCGTCCAAATTTTTCCAAAAATAAAATAAGAATTGCACAATACATATCTATGTTTCCTGCAGAAGAAGATAACATTTCTATGAAAGATTGGCGAACCAACTCTTGGAGTAAAAGAATTGCGCCGGAAGGCTATGCTTTTCCTGGTGATCCCAGAAATTGGGAACAAAAAAAATATGGCAGAGCAAAGTTAAGTTTATTGGGGAAAAAACTTTTAGGATTATTAGCTTGGTAGTTATTTATATTTTTTTGATTTATTCCAATATAAATTCATTTCTTCCAATGTCATTGAATTCAAACTTTTACCAGCTTTTTTTACTTCCGATTCTAAGTAATTGAATCTATTTATAAATTTTTTATTTGTTATTTCTAAAGCCTCTTCTGGATCAATATTTAAAAATCTAGCATAATTAATAATCGAAAAAATAACATCACCAAGTTCTGACTTAATTTTTTCTTGAGATGCTCTATTTTTTATTTCACTTTTTAATTCTTTTATTTCTTCTTCTATTTTTTCTAATACTTGTTCAGTTTTTTCCCAATCAAAGCCAACGTTTTTTGCTTTTTCTTGTATTCTCATTGCTTTTATTATAGCAGGAAGAGATTGAGGCACACCATTTAAAACTCCCTTTCTTGCTTTTTCTTTCAGCTTTAGATGTTCCCAATTCAACTTTACTTCATTTGCATCTTTGACAGAAGTGTTACTATATATATGTGGGTGTCTATAAATAAGTTTGTCACTGATTCTCTTTATTACACTGCTTAGGTTAAAAATGTTTTTTTCTGAACCAATTTTTGAATAAAAAATCACATGAAACAACAAATCACCGAGCTCATCTTCAATATTTTTATTATCACGCTTTATAATAGCATCTGATAGCTCGTAGACTTCATCTATAGTTAAGTGTCTTAATGAATTCATGGTTTGTTTTTTATCCCAGGGACATTTTTCTCTCAACTCATCTATAATATTGACGAGTTTAATAAAGGTGTTTAATAAATTATTGTTTGGTTTATTCATTCTTTATTTTTTACTAAAAAAGATATTAAGTACTAAAGATAAAAACTGTTTTGATAACTTTGTAAATATTTTGTTATTATGACTACAATATTATTGTCAATTTTATTTTTTGGGCTTTTTATAGTTGCATTATCATTGAGAATTATTTTTTTAAAGAAAGGGGAATTTAAAGGAACCTGTGCTTCTCAGAACCCGTATTTAAATCCTAAGGGAGAATCTTGTACATATTGTGGTAAAACTATTAGTCCAGGTCAGGAATGTATTAAAAATTAGTATCTGTGGTTTTAATAAAATCTATTTCAGGAATAAGAGGGACACTTGAAAACATCCCAGGGCAATCTTTATCAGATCAAGATATTTCAGAAATTATTTTGTCCTATATTGAAGTGGTAGTTAATTTATCAGATACTAGAACTGTAATTATAGGTAGAGATGCTAGGCCCTCAGGTATACGTATTTCAGAATTAATCACCCAATTATTAATTGATAATGGTGTAGATGTAATTGATTTAGGTTTAGCAACTACACCAACAATTGGCATTTCAGTCAAAGAGTATAAAGCATCAGGAGCTATTATTATATCTGCAAGTCACAATGGGATTGAATGGAATGCATTAAAACTTTTAAATAACAAAGGAGAATTTTTAACTGAGGAAATTTCTAAAAAAGTAATTGATCATCGTCAGATAAAGCATAAGCTTAAAGAATCAAAAGGAAAATATTTAACTATTTCTACGGCTTTAGAAAAACACATAAAAAAAATATTAGCATTAGATGTTGTTAATCAAGAGGCAATAAAACTGCGAAATTATAGCGTTGTAATAGATGGTATTAATTCTGTAGGTGGTATCGCACTACCCATGCTTTTAACAGCCTTAGGGGTAAATAAGATCAAAAAGATTAACTGTACTCCTAATGGAAATTTTGCTCATAACCCTGAACCATTACCTGAAAATATTTTTCAAATTAAAAATTTATTAAAAAGCGGTTCTTTTGATTTTGGGATAGTAGTTGATCCCGATGTGGATAGATTATGTTTTGTTGATGAAAAAGGGAACCCATTTGGTGAAGAATACACACTTGTTTTAGCGGCAAAACATGTTCTTGAGAAAAAAAAAGAAAATGTTACGTGTTCTAACCTTTCTTCCAGTATGGCTCTCCCTAAAGTTACGGAATCTTTAGGTGGAAGGCATTATTTTTCTGCCGTGGGAGAAATTAATGTTGTAAGGGAAATGAAAAAAACAAATGCAATAATAGGAGGAGAAGGTAATGGAGGTGTGATTTACCCTGAAATTCACTATGGGAGAGATGCTCTAGTAGGTATTGGTATTATTCTTTCTTACATTGCTGAAAAAAATTTATCACTTTCTCAAATTAAAAAGACTCTACCACAATATTTTATGTCTAAAAAGAAAATAACTTTTATCAAGGATTTTGAATTAATACTTGATAAATTAAAAAAAGAATATGTTAATGATAAAATAATTACTATTGATGGGCTGAAAGTTATGAAAGACAATGAGTGGTTTCATATTCGTAAATCTAATACAGAACCTATCGTCCGTGTATATACAGAGGCTCCTACTTTGAATGCTGCTGATATGCTTGCACAAAAAATTATTGAAAAAATTAAAATATTATAATCAATGAATGTATATTTTGATAATGCTGCTACCACACAATTAGATCCACGTGTTCTTGATGCCATGCTTCCTTATATGCAAAATCATTTTGGCAACCCATCTTCTATTCATAAACATGGCAGGGAAGTCAAAGCTGCTATAGAAAATTCTAGAAATAAAATTGCTGAAATTTTAGGAGCTTCTCCTGGAGAAATTTTTTTTACTTCTGGGGGGACTGAGGCTGACAATACATTTTTAGTTAATACCGTATTAGAAAAAAAAATCAAAATAGCAATTACATCTAAAATTGAACACCAGGCTGTACTTCATACTTTAGAAGAGTTACAGTCCAGGGGATTATTGAATGTTCACTATGTTAATTTAAATGATAAAGGTCATATTGATTATCAGCATTTAGACATACTACTATTTGAACACCCCAAATCACTTGTTAGTTTAATGCATGGTAATAATGAAATAGCAAATTTAACTGACATAAAAATTATAGGTAGTATTTGCAACAAATATGATGCAATCTTTCATTCGGATACTGTACAAACCATTGGTCATTTTAGACATAATTTATCATCTTTTTATATACATTCAATTGTAGGCTCTGCTCACAAATTTCATGGTCCAAAGGGAGTGGGTTTTTTGTATCTAAATAACACTCATAAAATACCGCCCTACATTATGGGAGGAGCTCAAGAGAGAAATATGAGAGGAGGTACCGAAAATGTTCATGGAATTATTGGTCTTGCTAAAGCATTAGAAATTGCTACCCATGAAATGGAAAATAACAAACAACATATTGAAGCATTAAAATCTAGAATGATGGAACTTCTTCAAAAGAACATCGATAAAGTGTTGTTTACTGGTGATTCAAGTAATATGAATAAAAGTTTATATCATGTGTTGAACGTTGCGTTACCAAATATAGGAGACAAACAGATGTTTCTTTTTAATTTAGATATTAATAATATCTCTGTTTCAGCAGGAAGCGCTTGCTCTAGCGGTTCGGATAAAGGGTCGCATGTCATACAAGAAATAAATCTTCCCGAGATGTATAATACTATAAGATTATCTTTCAGCAAATTAAACACAACAGAAGAAATTGAATATGTTGCAAAAAAAATAATTAAACTACAAAAAACAAATTAAGGAGTAACTAAATATATAATATAACCATACAATCCATATCTTAGAAATCTTGATAACCCAAATAAGACATATTTTTTATATGGAAATCCAATGGCGCCTATTACAGCACTTGTACCTGAAAATGGCAAAGGAGTTAATGCTGCAATTACAACAGCAACTCCGCCATAAGCATTTATTTTTCTTTCATATCTTCCAATCACATACTTTTTCATCAAACTATAAAGTGATGTTTCATGAAGATATTTTCCAAACAAAAAAGCCATAATGCCCGCAAAGTATGAAATAGTTGATAACGCTATTATATAAAAAGGATATAGTGCTGGTCCTTTTTGATTTAATACCCATATCATAAAAAACTCTGGTGGGATTATTCCAAAAATAATTTCTGAACAAAAAAATACTATAAAAACAAATGCTGTAGATAACTCTTCTAAGTAATCTATAGCACTTATGTCTTGGACGTTTATGTAATCCATCATTAATCTATAAGCTACTAATATAGCAGCCAGAAGACCTAGCCCTTTTATTAGATTTATGACAAAAAATCTAAACTTAATCCGTTCTAATCGATTCATTTTTTTTAAAATTACGTTATAACACTAAATATCATTAAAATAATAATGTATATATATATAAACTAAGAATAATTATTTTTGTTGCAATATGCTAAAAGAGATATTAACAGCTAAAAGTATAACAAAGGAATATAGATCTAAAAAAGTTGTAGATAATGTTTCATTATTTGTAAAGCAGGGAGAGATTGTAGGATTGCTTGGTCCTAATGGTGCTGGAAAAACAACATCTTTTTATATTATCGTAGGATTAATCAAGCCTAATAACGGTAAAGTTTATATTGGAGATAATAATATTACTTCCCTTCCTATGTATAAAAGAGCGAAAAAAGGAATTGGATATTTAGCACAAGAAGCTTCTGTTTTCAGAAATCTTTCAGTAGAAGATAATCTTTTTGCTGTTTTAGAAATGTTAAATTTTACTAAAGAAGAACAACAAATAAGAGCAGAAAAATTAATAAATGAATTTGGTCTTAGTGATGTGAGAAAAAATTTGGGTAGAGTGCTGTCTGGAGGAGAAAGGAGAAGAACGGAGATTGCAAGAGCTCTTGCTACTGAACCGAAATTTGTATTATTAGATGAGCCTTTTGCTGGGGTTGATCCATTAGCAGTCGAAGAAATTCAAAATATCATTTCAACATTGAAGAAAAAAAATATTGGAATACTTATTACAGATCATAATGTAACAGAAACTCTTTCTATAACTGATCGTGCATATTTGATGTTTGAAGGAAAATTGTTGAAGTCTGGTTCTGCAGAAGAATTAGCTTCAGATCCTCAAGTTAGAAAGGTTTATTTAGGACAACACTTTGAGTTAAAGAGAAAAGTCTAATAATGTCTATAATCAATAAAATTGTAGGTTTTCAGCTAAAAAAAAGATTCAAAATATTAAAGGCAGCATCTGAAAATCCTCTTGAAATCCAGGATAATCTTTTAATGAATTTGTTGAAATCATCAAAAAAGACAATGTATGGGAAAAAATATAAATATGATGAAATTAGAAGTTATCAATCCTTTTCAAGAAGAATACCTTTAGTAACATATGAAGAATATTTTCCCATCATTTCCAAAATCCTTAAAGGTGAAAAAAATATTTCATGGCCAGGTAAAATAAAATGGTTCGCTAAATCTTCAGGAACAACTAATGATAAAAGTAAATTTATACCCGTTTCTATAGAGGCATTAAGTGATTGTCATTTTAAAGCAGGTAAAGATTTGTTGTCAGCACATTTAAATAATTATCCAGATTCAAAAATATTTGGAGGAAAATCACTGGCTATCGGAGGTAGTAGACAAATCAGTTCCGTAAATAAAAACGTATTTATAGGAGATATTTCTGCGATTCTATTAAAAAATTTACCTAATTGGGCTCAAAAATTTAGAACACCTTCACTGGAAGTTGCTTTAATGGCAGAATGGGAGGACAAAATTAATCAAATGTCTATAATAACATCCAGACAAAACGTTACATCTCTTTCTGGTGTTCCCACATGGACTATAGTGCTAATAAAACACATGTTGAAAATTTCTAATAAAAACAACATTTTGGATTTGTGGCCAAATTTAGAATTATTTATTCATGGGGCGGTTTCTTTTAAACCATATAGAAAATTATTTCATTCCTTAATTCCTTCTAGTAAAATGAAATATCTTGAAACTTATAATGCTTCAGAAGGATTTTTTGCTTTTCAAGATAAAAAAAATTCTAATGAAATGTTATTGCTTGTGAATCATGGAATTTATTATGAATTTCAAGATCTTCTTAACAATTTAAATTCAGTTGTTCCTCTTGCCCAGGTTCAATTGGGTGTTAATTATGCTGTAATAATTTCTACTAATTCGGGTTTGTGGAGGTACAAGATTGGAGACACTGTAATGTTTACATCTTTAGCGCCATATAGAATTAAAATTTCTGGAAGAACTAAACATTTTATTAATGCATTTGGAGAAGAACTTATTATTGAAAACGCAGACACAGCAATTGAAAAGGCATGTAATATGACCGATTCTATAATTTATAATTTCACTGCTGGACCAAAATATATTTCAGGGACTAGTAAAGGATGTCATGAATGGATTATTGAATTCAACACTCCTCCTGAAGACTTAAATTTATTTAGTAGACTTTTAGATCAATTTTTAAAAGAACAAAATTCCGATTATGAAGCCAAAAGATACAAAAACATTGCTCTTGGTTCCCCAAAAGTTCACTCTGTAAAATCAGGCACATTTGATCAATGGTTAAAAAGTAAGAACAAACTAGGAGGTCAAAATAAAATTCCGAGATTATCCAATCAAAGAAAATATCTTGATGATATTCTTTCAAGAATTTAATATCTAACTTTTTTCTATATAATCAAAAGATGATAAAATAACAGGTTCATTATTGACTACTGCGACATTGTGTTCAAAATGAGCGGAAGGTTGATTGTCTTTTGTAACTACTGTCCATCCATCAAAAAGTTGAGTAACATTTTTTGTGCCCATATTTATCATGGGTTCAATTGCAACCACTAATCCGTTTTTGATTTTAGGCCCTGTTCCCTTTATACCAAAATTGGGAACTTCAGGGTCTTCATGTAATTTTTTACCAAACCCGTGACCAACCAGTTCTCTAACAACACCATATCCAAATCCTTCAGTGTATTTTTGTATGGTATTACTTACATCACCTATTCTGTTCCCGGCTTTTAATTGCTCTATGCCCAGATACAATGATTTTTTAGTTACTTCCAATAATTGTTTTATCTCTTTTGATACACTTCCTACTTCAAAAGTGTATGCATGATCTCCATAAAATTTGTTTTTAACTACACCACAATCAATAGATACTATATCTCCATTTTGTAAAGGTTTTTTTGTAGGAATACCATGTACAACTTGTTCATTAATTGAAATACATAACGTGTTAGGAAAATCGTATAAACCAAGAAATCCTGGTTCAGCATTGTGATCTCTAATAAATTGTTCAGCAATTTTATCGATTTCTAAAGGACAAGCGCCTGGTTGAATTAATTTACTAATTTCACCAAGAGTTTTAGACACTAATAAAGAACTCTCTTTTATTAACTCTATCTCTTCGGTATTTTTATATATAATCATTCTTTGTGAAGATAGAATTATTAACCAATCATTTTATTTGGATCCACCCATTTGTTAAAATCTTTTTCTGTTACAAGCTTTAATGCTAAGGCGGCTTCTTTTAGAGAGGTTCCTTCTTTGTGTGCTTTTTTAGCAATTTTTGCGGCTTTATCATATCCTATATGAGGATTTAAGGCGGTTACCAGCATTAATGAATTATTTAAATTTTCTTTAATAACCTTCATATTTGGTTCAATGCCTTTTACACAGTTGTCATTAAATGAGGAACAAACATCCCCCAGCAGTCTAGCTGAATTTAATATATTATTTGCCATTAATGGTTTAAATACATTTAGTTCAAAGTGACCACTCATTCCTCCAACTGAGGTTGCCAAATCATTTCCAATTACTTGTGCACATACCATAGTCAGAGCCTCACATTGTGTTGGGTTTACCTTCCCAGGCATAATGGAAGAACCTGGCTCATTTTCAGGAATTAAAATTTCTCCAATACCACTTCTTGGTCCAGATGATAACATTCTAATATCGTTACCTATTTTCATTAACGAAACTGCTATTTTTTTTAATGCTCCTGATGCACCCACTATTGCATCATTTGCGGCAAGTGCTTCAAATTTATTTGGAGCAGAAATGAATTTATATCCTGTGATATCCGATATTTTTTTTGCTACAAGTTGAGAATACCCCTTTGGTGTGTTTAATCCTGTACCGACAGCAGTTCCTCCAAGTGCTAATTCAGAGAGATGTTTTAAGCTCTGCTTTAGATCTTTAATACCATTTTTTAATTGAGAGGTATACCCACTAAATTCCATCCCGAGAGATAATGGTGTAGCATCCATAAAATGAGTTCTTCCGATTTTGACAATTTTTTTAAATTCAACAGATTTATTAAGATAGGTTTTTTCAAGTTCAAGTATAGATGGTATAGTATAGCTTTTTATTAAATGATATGTGGCCATATTCATTGCTGTTGGAAATGTATCGTTTGATGATTGTGACTTGTTTACATCATCATTGGGATGAATTTTTTTTACTTTATCAGTAAGTTTACCCCCCATTATTTCATGTGCTCTATTTGCAATTACTTCATTTACGTTCATATTGCTTTGTGTTCCAGAGCCTGTTTGCCAAACCACTAACGGAAAGTGATCTACAAGTTTACCGTCTAAAATTTCTTCACAGGCTTTAGATATTACTTCCACTTTTTTTTTATCCAAAACACCTAATTCGTGATTTGTTTCTGCTGCTGCCATTTTTAATACCGCAAAACTTTCAATAATTTCCCATGGCATCTTCTCATATCCTATATCAAAATTCATTAATGAACGTTGTGTTTGAGGCCCCCAATATTTGTCAGAAGGAACTTCTACAAATCCCATCGTATCTTTTTCTTTTCGTGTAGACATTGTTCTAAAACTTATTTTATACAAAAATACATATAAATATACTTTTTTAGACTATTGTTGGTTTTGATGCACTAATAAATTTTTTACAAGGTTGGTTTTGTGCTTAAAATATATTTCATTTGTAGTTTAGAATTAATCTAAATAAACAAAAATGAAGTATACTCTATATTTTTTTCTTCAGATTTTTTTAATATTTTCTTGTTCAACAGAGAAAAAACAAACTCTTGAAGTAAATCTTTATAGCCAAAGACATTATAGTGTTGATGAAAAGCAGTATGCCGCTTTCGAAAAGGAAACAGGAATAAAAGTGAATGTTATTAAGGCTAATGCCGATGAATTAATTGAAAGAATGAAAAATGAAGGTGATAATGGTCCTGCTGATTTATTTATTACAGTTGATGCTGGAAAATTATTTAGAGCCAAGGAATTAGGGTTACTTCAAAAATTTTCTTCTAAAAAAATCAATAATCAAATTATCAATGCAGTAAAAGATCCATCTGGTTATTGGATTCCTATTACCTATAGAGCGCGCATTATTGTATATAGTAATGAAAGGGTCAACAAAGAAGATTTGAGTACCTATGAAGATTTATCAAATCCAAAATGGCAATCAAAAATACTTGTACGCTCTTCCACAAATTCTTATAATCAAGCATTAATGTCTTCTATTGTAGCCCATCTAGGTGAAGACAAAGCTTTAGAATGGGCAAAAGCTGTGGTTTCAAATTTTTCTAGAGATCCCAAGGGTAGTGATAGAGATCAAGTCAAGGCAATAGCTGCTGGACAGGGAGATGTAGCTATAGTCAATTCTTATTATATTGGACTTCTTTTATCTTCTGAAAGAGAAGAAGAATTAAATGCCGGGAATTCCATATCTGTTTTTTTTCCTAATCAGGAAGAAGGAGAAAGAGGAACCCACATTAATGTTTCAGCAATTGGTTTAACAAAAAATTCACCTAATAAGGAAAATGCGATAAAATTAATTGAATATCTTACTAGTAAAAAAGCGCAAATGCTATATACTGCTCATAGTTTTGAATATCCCGTCAATCCTGAAGTTAAACCAGACCCCATCGTCCAAAAATGGGGAGAATTTAAGAAGGATTCTTTAGACCTCAATAAGCTCGGAGAATTTAGAGAAGAAGCAGTTCTAATTTTTGATAAAGCAGGTTGGAAATAATAAAATTTTTTCGAACTTTAGAAGACAAGCGATGGATTTCATTAAGTGTTTTTTTTGGAATCTTATTTGTTATTCCCATACTTATTATAGTTTTAAGATTTTTTCAAACTTCTGGAAACATATATAATCATATATGGAATAATTTGATGTTTGAATATACGTTTAACACTTTTTATCTTGTCTTGATTTCCTCATCCCTTTCATTGTTATTAGGCGTACTACCTGCTTGGTTTATTAGCAGATATCATTTTAAAGGAAAAAACATTTTTGATATAGCATTATATCTTCCTTTAGCAATCCCCTCTTATATTATGGCTTTTACCTATGTTGACATTTTAAGCTATACTGGTCCAATTCAATCCTTTTTTAGAAATTATTTATCTGATTTCGCATCCTTCCTTAATAAAGATTATATGCAAATTGAGGTTTTAGGGATCTTGTTAGCTTTAGCGTTATATCCTTATATATACACAGCTTCACGAATTGCATTTAGTTTAATCGGCTCTAATTATATTGATGTGTCAAAAAATATTGGACTTTCTTCTTACAAGTTTTTTTTACGTGTGGTTCTTCCTCTTTCTAGACCTGCAATTTTTTCTGGTCTTTTTTTAGTCATTATGGAAGTGCTAAATGAGTATGGTGCAGTAATATATTTTGGTGTTAATACATATACAGTAGGTATTTTTAAGGCATGGTTTTCTTTTGGTGATGTGGATACAGCTATTCATTTAGCTTCCGTATTAATTCTTGTAGTATTTTTCATTTTCTATCTAGAAAGATTTTCAAGAAAAAAAACCAAATTTTATTATAAAGCTAACGTCAGCACACAAAATGTCACACCACTGTCTTCTGGAATATATTTACAGACGTATCTTATATGTACCATTCCTTTTATTCTAGGTTTTATTATTCCTTTTCTTTTTATTATTTATAATATGATTGTTTCATTTGAAGTATCTAAAATTTGGTCAATTTTCTCTTTAACTTTTAATACCATTTTGGTTTCTTCTGTTTCTTCATTTATTATTATTCTTGTTGCTCTCCTTCTGCTTTTTGTTGAAAAAATTTCAAAAAATCCAATAAACTCCTTTGTGAATGAAGTTATTTCTTTAGGCTATGCAGTGCCAGGTGCGGTAATAGCATTAGGTATTATATTGATGCTTACTTTTATTGAAAGCATTCAAATTGTTCCATTCTCATTAATTGGAACTTTTTTTGTTTTAATATATGCTTATGTGATTAGATTTCTTGCTGTGGGAAAATCTCCAATCCAAACTAGTCTTGAAAAACAACCTGATTCATATGACGATACAGGAAAAAATTTAGGACTAGGCTTGATGAGACTGTTACAAAAAATACATTTACCGATAAATAAATTTGCTCTTATCAGCGCCTTTATAGTTGTATTTGTAGATATTATGAAAGAATTGCCGATTACATTAATTTTACGTCCCTTTAATTTTGATACTTTGGCTACTAAAACCTATGAATTTGCAATTGAAGAAATGCTTCCTTTGTCAAGTGTCTACTCATTCATTATTATTGTACTTGGAAGTATTTTGTTGATTTTTTTAAAACAAATTATAAATAAACAATTAAATGTATCTTGAGGTTAAGAAATTAGTTAAACATTATAACAAAGAGTATTCTATTATAAGAGATCTTAGTTTTTCGGTTAATAAAGGTGAAATTGTTTCTTTTCTTGGAGAAAGTGGTTCCGGAAAAACCACTTTCCTTAAATGTCTTGCTGGTTTAGAAAAAATTAATTCAGGAAGTATTATCTTGAATAATACTATATTAAATGACACAAATCATTTTGTTAAACCCCAAGTAAGAAAAATTGGATTTGTTTTTCAAGATTATCCATTATTCCCTCACATTAATTTAGAAAAAAATATTTTATTTAATCTAAAAAAAAAATATTACCGTAATCTTAACTATATTTTAAAACTTGCAAGATTAAAATATCTAAAAAACAGATTTCCCCATCAGCTGTCAGGAGGAGAGCAACAAAGGGCTTGTATAGCTAGAGCATTAATTAGAGAGCCTGAATTATTATTACTAGATGAGCCGTTCAGCAATTTAGATACAGCGATTAGACAGAGTATGAGAGAGGAAATATATAATATTATAAAAGAAACAAAAACCACAACTATTTTGGTTACACATGATATTAATGATTCGATGAATATATCGGATAAAATATTAATTTTTAAAGCAGGTATAGTGCAACAATATGATGATCCAGAAAAAATGTATTGTGAACCTGCAAATTGCTATTGTGCTACTATATTGGGGGGCATGAATAAAATCTTTGTAGATAATAAAACATATTATGTTCGCCCAGAAAAAGTTGATATTGTTAAAAAATCTAATCATAAAATTAAGATAGAGAAGTGTTTTTTTCAGGGAAAAGAATACCGGGTAAAGGGGAAATATAATAACGAAACTTGGCACTTTTTTTCCCAAAAGGCTTTAAAAGAGAAAGAAAATGTAAATATAGATTTTAAGAAAACTGACTTAATTTACTTTGATCCTGTTTGTAAAAATTTTTTCAAATAAATTTTAAAATATAATTTCTTTTTTTATAATTTCTTCACCTCTAATAACGATCACTATTGTCTTGTTTCCCTTTTCAAATTTTGATAAAGCTTTCATGTACCCCATCATATTTTTAACTGTATCGTCCCCCAGTTGAACAACTATATCTCCTTTTAATAACCCAGCTTTATTTGCAGGACGATTTTCAGTAACCCCATCAATTCGCATTCCTTCTCCGTCATATAAATAATCAGGCATAACTCCTAATGAAACTTTAAACCTTGGAACCTCTTCACTTTCATTTTTTGTTTTTTTAAACTTTAGTTTTCCATCATCATTTAATTCAGTGATTATATCAAAAATATAATTTGAAATTATATTCATGCCTCCGAAATTTATTTTGTCATAGTCATCATTTGGTTTATGATATTGTGGGTGTTGTCCAGTAAAAAAATGAAGTACTGGAATATCATTTAGATAAAATGATGTGTGATCTGACCTACCGATGCCTGATTCATTCCCAATTATTTTAAAACTTTTATTAACTGAATTGACAATTTGTTTAAAAAGAGGCGAGGTACCTATGCCATAAACCGCCAAAGAACTATCTTTCTTTAACCTTCCCACCATATCCATATTAATCATATAATTTATTTTTTCTTTTTGAATCGTAGGATTTTTAATAAAATAATTTGATCCTAAAAGACCCAACTCCTCACCAGAAAATGCTATAAAAAGGTAATTATTTTTTTTATTTGAATGTCTCAATTTAGAGGCTAAATCTAATAACATAACTACACCACTTGCGTTGTCATCTGCTCCATTATGAATTTCTTTGGTCTCGCCTCTGAATAGAGAATTTTCATCTCCGTATCCTAGGTGATCATAATGGGCGCCAATTACTATAGTATTTTCTACTTTATTATCAATAAAGCTTATTACGTTTTTCCCTGTTATGTTACTGCCATTTTTCTTTGCACTAAATGACATTTCCTCATGAGGATCCTCATGAGGAGTAGAGTTAGGTTTAAAACTAAAATCTTGAAAATAATTTTCTGTTCCTAATGGATCTAATCCTAATTCCATAAACCTTTTCTTTATGTATTCTGAAGCTAATATTTCGCCATTAGACCCTGTTGCTCTACCCTCTAAACTATCACTGGAAAGATAGATTAAATCATTTTTCATTTGGGAATAATATTGGGTGTTTTCTTTACAGCTCGATATTAAAATAAAAATTAATAAATAGTAGAAAGTTTTCATTTTTTATGATTTAATTTTGGCAAAAATAATTAAAGTTTTGTTTTGAAAAACATATTATTTGTCCTTTTTATTTTAATAATTTTTTCATGTAAAAATTTCAATGATGAGTTTTCTCAAGAAGAGAGTAAATCTCTTATTTATCCTGGAGAAAAAAATTTTAAATTCTTAAGACAAGTAACATTTGGAGGAGATAATGCTGAGGCTTACTGGAGTTTTGATGATCAAAAATTAATTTTTCAGTCTAATAACCCTAAATGGAACGTCAGATGTGATCAAATGTTTGTTATGAATTATAATGAAAGTTTTTCAAACACAAAACCTCAAATGGTTAGTGCAGGAAAAGGACGTACAACGTGCGCTTACTTTCTTCCGGATAACAAACATTTTCTATATGCTTCGACTCATTTGCAAGGTGAAAATTGTCCTGATACCCCTTTAAGAGTAGAAGAAAATTATGTATGGCCTATTTATGATTCTTATGATATTTTTATTTCAGATTTAGAAGGAAATATTACAAGGCAATTAACTAATGAAAATGGCTATGATGCTGAAGCAACCATTTCACCACTAGGTGATAAAATTGTATTTACTTCCATGCGAAGTGGTGATTTAGAATTGTACACCATGAATTTGAATGGTAATGATATTAAGCAAATTACTAATCAGCTGGGCTATGATGGAGGTGCTTTTTTCTCACCTGACGGGAATAAAATTATTTTTAGATCATCAAGACCAAAAACAAAAAAAGAAATTGAAGAATATAAATCTTTATTGTCACAGGGTCTTGTTAAACCAACCGAAATGGAATTATTTATTTGTGATGCAGACGGAACCAATTTAAAACAACTAACATATCTTGGAAATGCAAACTGGAGTCCGGTTTTTCACCCTACAGGAAAAAAGATTTTATTTTCATCAAATTTTGAATCTGATGTTGGCTTTCCTTTTAATTTATATATGATTGATATTGATGGGAAAAATTTAAAAAGAATAACACATAGTGAGACTTTTGATGCTTTTCCCGTATTTTCTAATGATGGCAAAAAATTAGCTTTTTCTTCTAATAGAAATAATGGTGGGACTAGAGGAACTAATTTGTTTATTGCTGAATGGATTGATTGATATGTGACATGAATTCATTCTACCTGCTGTCGGAAAATAATATGCTGCTGGAGAACTATATGGAGCTGGAGCCATAAGCATTCCATCTTCCATAATTAATTCAATCCTTATTTTATTATCGTCTAAAAGAACAAATTGTTTTATTGTCATATAATTTTCTTCCTTAACATTATTGAATTCAAATTCACTCCGTATTGGTTGAAGTACTATAAGAGGTGTTGTTCAAATAGACAAGAGCATTTTCTAAAGGCGTAATAGATTATGCGTCAATAATTGTTCCTGATATAGTGGAGTTTGTGCAAAATTTAAAAAAAGAAATACAGTCGTAAATATAAAAGAACTAATAAATTTCATTTATTTAGATTTATTTTAAATAAATAAGATAAACTGATACTTATTTAGAATAAATACAAATAAATAGATCAATTAAAATTCTTTAAACCTTCATTAGGTTGATATGTATAAACAAACGAATATGTTTGAGATTGATTCTGGAAAGGGTTTGGTATATCGGGGGAATCTTTATAATAGCTGCTAATTTGCATTTTAGCATATCTGCCATCGTGAGTTTTTACAACTAGAATTTTATTTGCTATTGGGCTAAAAATATATGTTACTTCATCATATAAATACCATCCTTTACCGCTTCCTCTCGGAATTGCTGTACCTGTCTCTGAATCTTGTTGAAACAGATTATCTGCAGGGGCTTCTTTAACTCCACTAAATGTGCCTGATGCTATATGTACTGAACCAATTCCTGTTCTGACAGGTTCATCATTCGACCCTTTAAATCCTCCGTTCACCAAAATATCTGTTGCTCTAAAAGCAATATCCCATTTATCATCAGATACAGTATCTTGTTTTGAAAAACTAAATTTAACGTATTTTCCAGCTGGTGGTTCACCAGTCTTTGAGGTTGTTGGTGCATACAAATCAGTAATAACCATCATTTCAATAGGGAGAAGAACTTTTTCTTCTTCACATGCAATCAAAATTATTATTAAAAAGCAAAAAAATATTATTTGCATCGTATTTTTTTGCTTTAATATAAAGGGACCACTATTTAGAATCATTTTGATTAATCCACAAAATTAAATTTTCTGCTTACTAAGTTACTTACATTTTGTATGTCTTTATAACATTTTAAATGTTTTTAATTATAACCTATATTTTATAAATTTTAGTTATGAAGATAATTAATTTAATTTCTTGTCCAAGAAATTTATCAACGGCTTTGATGTATTCTTTTTCTAGAAGACCTGATACTATTGTGATAGACGAACCTTTTTATGCTCACTACCTTAGATCTACGGGTATCGATCACCCTGCTAGAAATGAAACAATTAATTCTATGTCTTCAGATATAGAATCAATACTTTCTAAAATTTTTTCAAGAAAAAAATGTCAAATATTATTTTTAAAAAACATGGCTCATCATCACATTAATATGGATCTGTCTTTCTTGCAAAATATGACTAATCTTTTTTTAGTTAGAAACCCCAAACAATTAATTGCTTCTTTTGCACAGGTAGTAAAAAATCCTAGTATGCAAGACATAGGTCTTCAAAAATCTTGGGAGCTATATGAATATATTGTGAAAATTCACAGAAAATCTCCATTAGTACTAGATTCAGAAGAAATATTGAATAATCCTGAGAGGTTATTATCCAATTTATGTAATCGATTAAAAATTAATTTTTGTAGAGAGATGTTATCTTGGCCTAAGGGAGGAATAAAAGAAGATGGTGTCTGGGCTAAACATTGGTATAAAAATGTTCATTCCTCTACAGGATTTGTGAAACAAAAGACCAGTAAAAGAAAATTACCAAAACATTGTGAGTCTCTATATTTTGATGCATTAAAATATTATGATAAATTAACAGTTAATTCAATTACCGCATAGATATGTTGCAAGAATATAACCCAAAAAATAAAAATATAATGGTGTATGTAGGAGACCAACTTCTTACAAGAAACGAAGCCAAAATATCTGTTTTTGATAGTACTGTTCAAAATGGAGATGCTGTTTGGGAAGGGTTGAGAGTATATCCTGAAGGGATAGTGTGTTTAGATAAACATCTTACTAGGCTTCATGAAGGAGCTGAAGCTTTAGCTTATGAAGGTATACCCTCTAAAAAAAGAATCAAACAAGCTATCAAAGAAACATTAGACGCTAATGGAATGACTAATAATACCCATATACGGTTAACATTATCTCGAGGAAAAAAAATCACATCAGGAATGGATGCCAGATTGAATCAAACAGGGTGCTGTTTAATAGTTTTAGCCGAATGGAAAAAAAAGGTATATGATTTCTCTAAGGGAATTCGAACAATAAGTTGCTCAATAAGAAGAAGTATTCCTCAGTTTCTTGATTCCAAGATTCATCATACCAATATGCTGAGCTTAGTGATAGCAAAAATACAAGCGAACATATCTGGAATGGATGCTGCCATTATGCTTGATGATAGAGGTTTTGTTGCTGAATTGAATGATACTAATTTATTTATGATTAAAAATAATGAAGTCTTTACTCCTTATACACATGCTTGTTTACCGGGGATAACTCGAAAAACAATAATTGCATTGTTAAAAGAAAATAATATTCCTATCTATGAAAGAAATCTTTCTCTAACAGAATTTATAAATGCTGATTTTGTGTTTGCTACTGGAACCAATGGAGAGATGACACCCGTTCATGAAATTGACGGAAGAAAAATTCAAGGAGATAATTCATTGCTATTTAAAATACAAAAACTTTTTGAAAAAAAACTCCCTTCTCTTTGTGAGCCTATTTAGAGTTTGTTTTAACAAAATAATCCCATATAACTATTCCTATAGACACAGAAATATTAATAGAATGTTTTGTGCCAAACTGAGGTATTTCTATGCAGGTATCAGCATGATTTAATATGTTTTCACTAATTCCAAAGACTTCATTACCAAAAATAAAACAATATTTTTCCTTAATGTTAGGTTCAAATTTATCTAGTTTTATGCTCTTATCTGTTTGCTCTATTAGTATTATTTTCCATTTTTCTTTTTTTAATTGAAGTACAATTTTTTCTACATTTTTTTTGTATTCCCACTTCACAGTTTCTGTTGCTCCTAAAGCTGTTTTATTTATTTTTCTATGTGGTGGTTTTCCAGTTATTCCAGTTAAATATATTTTTTTTATCAGAAAAGCATCACAAGTTCTAAAACATGATCCTACATTGTTTAAACTTCTTATATTGTCTAAAATTATACAAACAGGATTCTTTTTTGCTCTTTTAAATTCTTCTTCAGATAATCTTTTTAAATCCTCATTTTTTGTTTTTTTCATTGTGTTTGTTTCGGGGAATTTAATTTTGTTTGATTACAGTTCTGCTGTATTTGGATTTATTATTTACAAGCTGCACAAAATACAAACCATTTTGTAAATGCTGGGCATTATATTTGATAGTATGTTTTCCGGAATTCAGTTTTTTATTTATAAGCTCTTTACTTATTCTTCCATTTGCATCAATAATATTTAATAGTACAGAACCTTCTTTTATATTAATTTCTATGTTAATCCATTTGTGAAAAGGATTAGGATATACTTGTATCTTGTCAGATTGCTTCACTTCAATATTTGAGCCTGTTGTGGTGCCTACAAGTACTGGGACATATTGAAAATTTTCATATAAAAGAGCTTTTATTATACTTTCTTCTGCCCCAAACCAATCCATAAGAATTGATCCATATGCTGATCTAAAATCATATTCCCACTCAATATTATCTATATTAGCAAGAGAAGGCATATTACCAATATATTCTGGGTTCACGTACGGACTTATAAAAAACATAGGGCCTGCTTCACCGTGATCGGTTCCCAATGATTTATTTTGAAATACCCTTCTGCCAAATTCAGAATACGTCATGGTTAGAACTTTACTTTCTAAACCTCTACTAATTATATCACTTTGAAATGCGGCTACAGATTCTGATAGTATTTTAAGAAGATTGGAATGATTCCCCTCTTCTGGATTTCCGTTTTCCACTTGGTTGTCATGAGTGTCAAAACCTCCTATTCTTGCTACATATATTTTGGTTTTTAGACCTCCTCCAATTAATTGAGCCGTTATTTTAAGTTGTTGAGCAAGATCATAATCAGGATAATTGATAGTACTATTTCCTCCCAAATTAGCTGCTGATTCAATTTTATCCATATACTCATTAGTAAGTTTTGAGGCTTTTCGTATATATGCAAGTTCATGTCCGTAGGGAGTTGAGGGTAAAGCCCCATCCCCCTCTTTTACATTTATGAAATTATCCAATTTTTGTACTGCTACTCCCATATTTATCATTGGACCTTGACATGTATTGGAAGTTACTTTTCCAATGGTTAGCGCTAAAGGATCTGGAAATTCTGTGTTAGGATATCCATCTGGATAATTGGGGTGATCTATACTTAAGTATCTACCAAACCAACCGCTGGTTATATACTCTTCAGCGGCTGAACCAGAATTCCAAATATCTGTGGAACGAAAATGTGATTTATTTGGATTTGGATAGCCAACATTTCTAACAAATGTTAACTTATTTTCATTATATAAATTTTTAAAGTCTTCCATATCGGGATGAAATCCAGTGTTACTATCTATTGTATGAAATTTGTTTTCTGGAATCATTAAATCGGGCCTTCTTAATGGTTTTGAAACACCACCTGTGCCGTCCCACTTTAGAACATCATATTGGTCTAAAGGCATTATTGTATTGATACCATCATTGCCTCCGTCGAGAAAAATCAATACAAGTACCCTATCTGATTCTTCAGCTGCATTAGTTAGTTCTCTCAGATTATTTGATTCAGCTATTACACTGACAGGCATACCTCCAATCATTATAGGAACAGATGTAATAGGTATTGCTCTTTTTATAAATTCTCTTCTTTTCATATTAACTTAAGTGGTATTCAGGACTCATACACATATCTTTTAATAAATCTTTTAATTTTTTATTGATAGCATCTTTTTTAGAAGGGGTAGGGTTATTTATATAATCGGTGTACTCATCTTTCCACATATTAGGGTTATTTCCAATAATTATATTTTTAAAATCTTCTTTTTGAGATGTAGTGATTTCGGTGTACACTGGGAATAACCATTTACAAAATAACTCTACTATATATGTAATGTTATCTGGTTCTGTAATTTCATCAAGAAGCTCAATCGGTTCGGTATATACTTTAAGGTTATTTGATATATTTATACCATTGTTTGAAAAATAAACATTTACATCTTTTGTCCTTAGAGGTAGAGTGACAGAATTAATCCATATTTCGTGGTAAAGAGGACTTTGATAATAAGCAGGCCATCCAGCAACATTAGGGCTATTTATAATATCTTGTGATTGATCTCTAATATCACCACTTCTTCTTAACCAAAAAGTATACTGATCTTTGATATCAAAAGATAAATAATCTGTCAATGGTACCTTTCTTAAGATCCCTAAGTTATAGTCTATGGGAGATTTTATTAAAGCTCCTCTTGTATGAATTTCATAAAAATGTTTACTACGTAAAATTTTATCAAGTACAGGCTTTATTTCGTACGAACTATCTCTTAAGAGCTTAGCTAGAGGCTTAATAATCTTTTGAGTTACTTCTTCGTCAATTACATAGTATACAAACCAGCGATATAATTTTTCACAGATATACTCAGAGGTTCTTTCTTGGCTAAAAATCATTTCTACTAGGTCTTCATGTTCTTGATCTCCATTATTTGCAATTATTTTATTATTAAACTTTCCAGAAAAAGTTTTTGAATTAGTGTCATGTCTTGAAAGTGTAAATTTTTGTCTTTCAGCACCAGAAACATTACGATCAACTTCCCAACCGGTTAGTACTTCGGATGCTGCTAGTATATCGTTTTCTGTATAATATGTATAACTGTCCAGTCCATCGAGTGGTCCTTTTCCTATAGTGAAAAGCTCAAATAATTCTCTGGCATAATTTTCATTTGGTGCCTCTTTTGTGTTAAACTGCCCACTTAGATATACTAGTATTGCAGGATCTATATTGATTATTTTAACTAAACTTTTGAAATTACCTAAATAATTTTTTCTTAGTTTATTGTGAAACCAATAATAATATCTAGCATCGCCAACTACATCAGCTTCTGTTGCAAAGTGATTTTGCCAAAATAGGACCATTTTTTCTCTAATTGAAAAAGGTAAGGATTCTGTTCCATTATGGGGTTGATTCAATATCAATCCGATGCGCCAAGCAGCATAAGATAGTCTTCTTTTGTTATCATTTGTTCTTTTTGTTGCGTTAACCCATGTTTGTCCAAGTGGAATCTCATTATCATCCTCATCATTGAAATTAATAGGTGGTTCAGGAATAAATTCAGCAGTATTTAATAACTTATCTATGCTGGTGGACATTCCAAGAGTTACTGCTTGATTGATTTCAGATAATTTAGGGCCAACAGTGGTTCTTCTTAGAAGGTGGGCTGCGGTTTCAAAATCCCAAACCCCACTGTAATCCTCATCAATATGTGCAATAGGGAAACTAAAATCTGGTAATTTGTGATTTGCATGTTTTAAAACTTTATCTCTTTTTATTGAAGACTTTTTTTTCTCAATTACTTTCCCCATATTTAATTATACGACAAGTTTTGTACTCTGTTACATTAGAACTGCAATTATAAAATTAAATTTTTATGCCAATTAAAGAAAATAACACAAAAGTTACTCCTCTTATGAAGCAATATAATGCCATTAAAAAAGAACATCCAGAAGCCTTATTGCTTTTTAGAGTAGGGGACTTTTATGAAACTTTCGGAGAAGATGCAATTAAAACTAGTAAAACACTGGATATTGTTCTTACTAAAAGAGCTAATGGAGCCGCTTCTCATATTGAACTCGCTGGATTTCCTCATCATGCTCTTGACAATTATCTTCCTAAACTAATTAATGCTGGTTATCGAGTGGCAGTTTGTGATCAATTAGAGGACCCAAAGAAAACTAAAGGAATTGTTAAAAGAGGAATTACTGAACTGGTAACACCAGGACTGTCATTAAATGACAGTGTTTTAGAACCAAAAAAAAATAATTATTTAGCTTCTTTAACGAAATCAGATCATGTTCTTGGAATCTCATTATTAGATATTTCTACTGGTGAATTTGTTTTGAGCAGAGGAAATAAAGATTTGATAGAAAAGATTCTGTATAGTTTTAAGCCCTCAGAAATTATATGTTCTAAATCTGACAAAGGATTTTTTAATCCATTATGTGACAATAAAAAACTGTTTTATTTAGATGATTGGATATATAAAATCGGTTATGGTTATGATAAATTAACTTCTTTTTTTAAGGTATCTAATTTAAAAGGCTATGGAGTAGAAGAAATAAAAGAAGGCATTATTTCAGCTGGAGCTATACTTTTTTATCTTGAAAGCACAGAACATATAGAGCTTGGTCATATTTCTTCTATCTCGAGAATTGATAATGATAACCATATGTGGCTTGATCGTTTTACAATCAATAATTTAGAAATAATAAAACCACTAAATGAACAATCATATTCTTTATTTGATGTCATTAATACTACTACTACCCCAATGGGTTCTCGATTATTAAATAAATGGATTATACTGCCGCTTCTAAAAATAAAGGAAATAAATAAAAGACAAGAATTTGTACAATCCTTTATGAACCGTACAGCTTTGATGAAAGATGTTCGTGATACTCTAAAAAATATTTATGATATAGAAAGAATAATTTCCAAAGTATCTGTTAATAGGGTGAATCCCAGAGAACTTATACAATTAAAACATTCATTAATTAATATTTCAGAAATTAAAATGCTATTGAAACATAGTAATGATGACTTATTAATGAATTTCAATAAAGAAATTGATGCCTGCTCAAATATATCTGATCTAATAGAAAAAAATATCAAAGAGGGCGCTCCTCTAGCTACAAATCAAGGGGGTATATTCCGTAATGGTATTCATAACGAGTTAGATGAATTAAGAAAAATATCTAGAAGCGGTAAAGATTATCTTCTTAAAATCCAAAATCAAGAAATCAAAAGAACCGGAATTTCTTCTTTAAAAATAGCCTTCAATAGAGTATTTGGATATTATTTAGAAGTGACTAATGTGCATAAAGAAAAAGTTCCAGAGACTTGGATTAGAAAACAAACCCTAGTTAATGCTGAACGTTATATTACTGAAGATTTGAAATTATATGAAGAAAAGATATTAAATGCGGAAGAAAAAATTATTTCATTAGAATATGAATTATATCAAAATTTAATTAGTAAAATTTTTAAAAATGTAAAAAGCATTCAAAAAACTGCTAAAAAAATTGCATTTATTGATTGCGTCCATTCCTTTGCAGACTTAGCTTTCTCATCAAATTTTTGTAGGCCGAAACTCACTAATTCTCATTCGATTGATATAAAAAAGGGACGTCATATTGTTATTGAAAAATCTTTTTCTCCAGAAGAAGTATATATTCCTAATGATATTTATTTGGATATAAAAGATCAACAAATAATAATAATTACAGGGCCAAATATGTCAGGAAAATCAGCACTTATTAGACAAACTGCTTTAATAATTATTATGGCGCAAATGGGAGCTTTTGTTCCTGCTTCATCAGCCAAAATTGGCATCATAGATAAAATTTTTACACGAGTAGGTGCTTCAGATAATATTTCTCAAGGAGACTCCACTTTTATGGTAGAAATGAATGAAACAGCAAGTATTATGAATAATCTGAGTAGCAGAAGTCTTGTTCTTATGGATGAAATTGGAAGAGGAACTAGCACGTATGATGGAATTTCTATAGCATGGTCTATAGTCGAATTTTTGCATAATCACCCCCAATTCAAACCGTTAACATTATTTGCCACTCATTATCATGAACTGAATCAACTTGCTAAACAACTTCAAAGAGTAAACAACTTCAATGTTTCGGTTAAGGAAATAAATAATGAAATACTTTTTTTAAGAAAATTAATTCCTGGCGGTACAGAACATAGTTTTGGTATTAATGTCGCTCAACTAGCAGGAATGCCCAATCAAATTTTATTGAGGTCATATGAGATTTTACAGTCACTTGAAAAAAAATCTATCAAAAAACAGAATCAAAAAAGTTTGAATACCAAAACTAAATCGATGGAACCATTAACCGTATTTGCTCCCAATCCAAAATTTGAAGAATGCAGGAAATTATTAAAAGATATTGATATTAATGAAATAAATCCTTTGCAAGCTTTAATTAAATTGAGTGAAATTCTCGAGATTTTAAAAGGTGACAAATAAATAGTTTTATAAAATAATTTAAATTTGCTATCCTTTATAAACAAAAATATAAGCGAGATTAGCTCAGTTGGTAGAGCACAACCTTGCCAAGGTTGGGGTCGTGGGTTCGAATCCCATATCTCGCTCAGATTTCAGAATCTGTTGCCCGGGTGGTGGAATTGGTAGACACGCAGGACTTAAAATCCTGTGGACCTTAAAGTCCGTGTGGGTTCAAGTCCCACTCCGGGTACTAAATGGGATAAAATATTATTTTTTCCTTTTTGTTGTCCGAATTTTTGATTTCAGAGGTTTATTATAAAAATCAAAAAAAGTTAGTGTAGAAGTCGATATAATTATAACAATTAAAATGATATGTTTATTTTTAATCATATTTTAATAGTAAATAGATGCATTATAATCCTATAAAACATATTTTCTCTTTCTTAGTCATACTGCTCACGGTATTTCTCTCTTCTTCTATGTATGCTCAAGATGTTTTACAACTTGGTGTTGCTATTGATGGAGAGGCAGCAGGTGATAAAAGTGGTTCTTCTGTTGCGTTAAGTAGTGATGGGACTAAACTAGCTATCGGAGCACTGGAAAATAATGGTAACGGAAATAATGCAGGTCATGTGCGTGTATACCAGTGGAATGGTAGTGCATGGGTACAACTCGGCTCTGATATAGATGGAGAGGCAGCAGATGATCAAAGTGGAATGGCTGTTTCACTAAGTAGTGATGGTAGCATAGTAGCTATTGGAGCTGCAAAAAATGGTGATAATGGGGATAAATCAGGTCATGTTCGTGTATACCAGTGGAATGGCAGTGCGTGGACGAAACGTGGTGATGATATTGATGGTGAGGTAGCAGATGATAGAAGTGGTGCGGCTGTTTCACTAAGTAGTGATGGGACCATACTAGCTATTGGTGCTCGAATGAATGATGGAAATGGGGGTAAATCAGGTCATGTGCGCGTATATCAGTGGAATGGTAGTGCGTGGACGAAACGTGGTGATGATATTGATGGGGAGGCAGCTGGTGATAGAAATGGTTCATCTGTTTCATTAAGTAGTGATGGGACAAAGGTAGCTATTGGAGCTAAAATGAATGATGGAAATGGAGGTGATGCAGGACACGTTAGAGTATACCAGTGGAATGGTAGTGTGTGGACGAAACTTGGTGATGATATTGATGGAGAGGCAGCAGGTGATCTGAGTGGTTTTTCTGTTTCACTAAGTGATGATGGAAATATAGTTGCTGTTGGTGCTCCAGAAAATAATGCAGGTGGAACCAATAAAGGTCATGTTAAGATTTACCAATATCATAATGGAAATTGGATACAGCGAGGAGTTGATATAGATGGTGAGGCTAGCCAAGATAATTTTGGTCATTCTGTTTCATTGAGTGGTAATGGAAATAAGATAGCTATTGGCGCTCCATATTATCATGGAACGTGGGGATCTAGTAATGATAATTCGGGTCAAGTAAGAATATTTGAGTATGAAGAGTATGTATGGTCTCAGGTTGGAAGTAGAATAGTAGGAAGAAAGGATTTTGATCATTTTGGAATTTCTGTTGCGCTCAATAATGATGGAACTAAAGTAGCTGGAGGTGCTTGGCAGAATGATGGTAATGCTGGAGCTGCAAACCACATAGGTCATACGAGCGTGCACCAAGTAATCAACTCTCAAGAACTTACATTAAGCCTTAATAATACCACCATCAATGAAGCAGGAGCTACATCAGTTCTTACTGCAACATTGGCTTCAGCCGCCAGGCAAGACATGTATTATTCGGTCTTTACAACAGGAGTTGCCACTGCTGGAGGGACAGACTACAGTCTGAGTGCAAATAACTTCACCATTTCAAAAGGAAGTACTACCGGGTCTGTTACCGTAACTTCTGTTGCTGATAATATTCTTGAAGGAACGGAAATAGCTACTTTAAGAGTTGTGCCTTATTATAATTGGATCACTGATAGACCTGATAATAGTGGAGGAGATGCAAAATATACGTTCTGGCAAGAAGACCAAGATGGAAAGTGGGATGATGGACCTGCTGGTGAAGCACGAAATGTTATGATTGAAGCAGATGGTTCTATCGCTAGTATCAATCTTTTAACCAAGTTAGGTGAGCATGGAGGTCATAGTTATTTTCATAATGGAAGTTCATACTCATGGACTATCTCAAAAGATCTTGCTCATGCTTACGGTGGGTATATGGCTGAAATCACTTCGCAAGCAGAACATGATTTTCTTGACGCTTTAAATCCTGCCGGTACCGGAAACTTTTGGATTGGACAATCTCAAAATTCCAATTCTGCTTTCTATAGCGAGCCTGGAAGACCATGGGACAATGGTGGTGATGGAGATGGTGGATGGGAATGGGTAAGTGGCAGTCAAACCAAAGAAATTAATCTTAATATCCTTGATTCAGAGTCTCAGAGTATTACTCTTTCATTAGATAAGTCAGTCATTTATGAAAATGGTGGTGTTGCTACTCTTACTGCTACTGTTGCTAATGCTGCTAAACAAGACATTGTTCTTACCACCTACGTACACGGTACAGCTACAGGTGGTGGTACAGATTATAATCTTAGTGCAAATACTCTAACTATTGCACAGGGAGCTACTACAGCATCTTTTACAATTACTGGAGTGGGTGATGGAGCAAATGATGATAATGAAACAGTGATTGTAAGGGCTATTCCTTATCATAATTGGAATAGTGGTGAGCCTAATAATTCCGGTTCAACTGAACATTGGGTACACATAAGGAGTGATCAATACTGGAATGATGAAAGGAACACTAGGAGTTTCATTTATGTTATGGAAGTGGATCAAGTGATTAATAATATAGCTAATTATACTTATTTAGGAGGACATCAAGGGCATAGCTATTTTAAGAGTAATAGTGGTAGTACTTGGACGAATGCAAAAACTGCTGTTGAATCACAAATTGGTTATTTAGCTGAAATTACTTCAGCAGCTGAAAATAGTTTTATAGATGGAGTCATAGCTACAAATACCTGGATAGGTCATTATCAAGATGCTAACTATCCTCAATATACTGAAGATAGTGGAGGAAAACCAACTGCTGAAGGATTAGGAGGATGGGGAACTCCAAGCGGTCTTGCAACTACTACTGATATTACCCTTACCATCACTCAATTCCCACAAGTCACTCTTTCTGTCAGTGCTGCAAACATAGCAGAAGCTGCAGGAGTATCTACTGTTACTGCAACTCTTAGTGCTGCTTATACTTCTGATGTCACGGTTACTTTAGCTGCTACTGGTACTGCGACGGGAAGTGGTACGGATTACAACTTGAGTTCTACTACGATCACTATACCAGCGGGTCAAACAACAGGGACTGTGACGGTCACTGCCGTGCAGGATGCGCTGGACGAAGTGAATGAGACGGTGATCTTGGATATTGACCAGGTGACTAATGGTGTAGAAAATGGCACGCAGCAGCAGACAGTCACTATTACAGATGATGACGATCCACCTACTGTCACCCTTAGTGTGAGTGCTGCAAGCATAGCAGAAGCTGCAGGGGTATCTACAGTGACAGCTACGCTAAGCGCTGCGTCTTCACAAAATGTTACGGTAACCTTGACTGCTACTGGAACGGCGACAGGAAGTGGTACAGATTATACGTTGGCTTTGAGTACGATCACCATCAATGCGGGAGCCACTACAGGTACCACCACACTCACTGCCGTGCAGGATGCGCTGGACGAAGTGAATGAGACGGTGATCTTGGATATCACAGGCGTGACCAACGGAACAGAAAATGGCACGCAACAAGAAACTATTACCATCACAGATGATGACGATCCACCTACTGTCACCCTTAGTGTGAGCGCTGCAAGCATAGCGGAAGCTGCAGGGGTATCTACAGTAACTGCAACTCTAAGTGCTGCGTCTTCACAAAATGTTACGGTAACCTTGACTGCTACTGGCACGGCGACAGGAAGTGGTACGGATTATACGTTGGCTTCGAGTACGATCACCATCAATGCAGGAGCCACTACAGGTACCACCACACTCACTGCCGTGCAGGATGCGCTGGATGAAGTGAATGAGACGGTGATCCTCGATATCACAGGCGTGACCAACGGAACAGAAAATGGCACGCAACAAGAAACTATTACCATCATAGATGATGACGATCCACCTACTGTCACCCTCAGTGTCAGTGCTGCAAGCATAGTGGAAGCTGCAGGGGTATCTACAGTTACAGCTACGCTAAGCGCTGCGTCTTCACAACAAGTTACGGTAACCTTGACTGCTACTGGCACGGCGACATGGAATAGTATGGATTATACGTTGGCTTCGAGTA